>ERZ1106969.1431-NODE-1431-length-16663-cov-50.898242_pt1 | contig 16663 bp, 7 predicted proteins | sample MGYA00403685_ERZ1106969 | MGnify/ENA primary metagenome ERZ1106969 (study PRJEB35170, sample SAMEA104062416) | human gut metagenome | biome: human gut; feature: human-associated habitat; material: faeces | place: Denmark | collected 2012-05-18 ... | reverse complement strand
GCCATTTTTACCAGGAACGCCAATGGAGTTCAAGCCGTTAAGATCTTTATCAAGAGCTACCACAACTTTACCATCTTTAGTCATAGTTTTGATGTTGGATGCGCTGTAGTTGTCATCAGCTTTAGTACCTTCACCTACGATTTCAAGTTTTTCACCCAAGTTTTTATGGATTTCACTATTAGCACCAGTAGATTGTGTACCGAAGTTCAAACCTTTGTTGCCGATTGCATCAGCAGTTTCTTTAAGGTCGGATACGTTTACAGCACCAGTCTTAGCATGAGGATCAGCAGCAGCGTTGTTAATCTTATCTAAGTAAGTATCGCCAGTTTTATCAGCAATAGAGGAGCCAACGTTTTGTAACTTAGTAGGATCTGTAGAAGAGTTAGCAGCATTGTTCATGGATGCAATAACTTGGTTTGCAGGAACTACGTCGCCAGTACCATCAACATTTGTTGTGAAAGTACCATTTGGTTGTTTGTAAACTTTAGTACCATCTTCTTTAGTGTATACTACTGGAATTTGAGCGTTGTTTACAACACCTTGGTTATTGATCTTGATGTCATAAGCATGACCTTTAGCAGGATCAGTGTTAGTGTCTGTTACAGAGATAGAGTTATCAGAAGATGTAACAGTTGTAGCGTTATCTTTCAATTGTTTAACGTTTACAGCATCTGTATCGTCTTCACCAGCTTTAACGCCTGTGATTTTCTTATCGCCAGCATTAATGCCATCTTTCTTAACAGATGGACCACCAGTGATAGTCAAACCATCGTTGTTAACTGTAGTATCGCCGATTTTTACGGAACCATCTTTAGTAAGATCAAGGTCTTTAGACAATTGAACTTTCAATTTACCATTGTCGTTGTTTACGCCAATGTTGTTATCAGTCAATTTAGCTTTATCAGCACCACCAACGATATCTACTACGTTGTTAAGATGTTTCTTAATAACTTTAGTTGGATCAGTTTGACCGTCGTCACCAGCGAACTTCATGCCATCATCGTGAGTTGCTACTTGATGTTCGTTACCGTCTTTGTCTTGGTATACGATACGAGTCATAGTTTCACCAGGTTGGCCGTCAACACCAGGAACGCCATCTTTTACTGTGATGTCGGCAGTTGCATTTTCACCATCTTTACCAGCAGGGCCAGTCAAACCAATGTGACCTACGCCGTCTTTACCGGAGATAGATACTGCATCTTTACCGTCTTTACCAGAGATGCCAACTTTACCGTTGTTACCATCTTGACCAGCTGTACCAGAAGGACCAGTAATAGTTACGCCGTCTTTACCGTTAACACCATCTTTACCATTAACAACTACTTTATCAAGATTAGTTAAGTCTTTGTTCAATGCGTAAGTGTAAGTATGGCTACCATCAGCACCGATTTCTTGTTTTACAGTTAAGTTTTTACCTGCACCGAAGTTTACAGTTTTACCGCTTGCTACTTCAGTTTCAGTTGCAGCGGAACCATCTTCAAGGTTACCTTTTGCATTTGTTTTGAAGCTGTAAGCTGCAGCAGGAGTTGGGATATTCAAGTCGGAGAAGTCGATAACTGCTTTAGTATCAGTTACTGCATTACCATTGCCATCATTGTATGTCAATGTAACTTTCTTAGTAGCTGCATCGTATTTGTATACGTTTTCAGTACCGCTTGCTACACCGCCTTTAGCTTCAGTGCTACCAGCTTTAACTGCTGTAGGAGCGATGTGAAGTTCTTTACCGATAATAGCATCGGATGTAGATTTAAGGTCTTTAACGTTTACTGCTGCATTTGGAGTTGCAGTAGCTGCATCATCAAGTTTAGTTAAGAATGTATCACCAGTAGCTGTACCAGTTTTGTCGATAGCAGAACCAACGTTGTTGATGATTGTGTTACCACCAGTTGTGTTACCATTAGAATCTTCGAAAGATACGATAACATCATTTGCAGGAACAGCAGTGCCTGTACCATCTGGTTTTGTATTGTATGTAACAGCATTTGTTGTAGGATCTACAATTTTGTATACTTTAGTGCCATCAGCTTTAGTGTAAACAGCTGGAGTTACAGCATTTACAGTGTAAGTTTTTTGGCCTGTAGTAGCATCAGATGCTTCAGTTACGTTAACGTTTTCGCCGCCTTTAACAATGGAACCAAGACCAGTGATTACTTTCTTACCTGCATCAGTGATGTTGGAAAGATCTTGGTTAGCAATACCAGTAAGCTCTACTTTATCATTTGGTACATCTTGACCTTTACCGTCAACGTAAGTCATTGTTACGTTGCCTTTATTGTCTACAGCATAGCTACCTGGTTTGATGTGTTTTTCATCTTCAAGAGTAGCTACTTCATGAACTTTAGTATCACCGTCTTTAGTGTATGTAATACGGTCGCCATCGTTCTTGATTGTTGTAGTTTTACCAGTTGGATCTTGTAAGCCGATTTCTTTAGTTGTTACTTTTTCAGTAGTTACGCTTGTAAGATCTTTAAGTTCTTTATCAAGAGCGTATGCAACTTCTGTATTACCGTTACCGTCGTTAGTTTGTTTAACAGTTAAGTTTTTACCAGCTTGCATTGTAACGGATTTACCGTCTGCAATGTTTTGATCTGTGTCACCAGAATGTGTACCTTCTGTAGTAGAAACTGCACCAGATTTCAAGTTCCAAGTAGATGCTGTGCCAGCAGCTGCATTTACATGCAAGTCATATGTTACTTGATCGCCATTTTCTGTTTTGTTGATTGTTACAGAATTATCTTTAGAAGTAACAACTGTGCGAGCTGCTTTCAATTGATCGTAGTTAACAGCGTCTGTACCATCAGTAGCAGGAGCTAGATTAGTAATTTTCTTATTACCAGCGTCGATACCAGTTTTAGTTACAGATGGACCACCAGTGATAGTTAAACCACCATTGTTCATTACTGTATCACCAATTGTTAAGGAACCACCGTTAGTCAAATCAACGTCTTTATTCAAGTCGTATTTAACTACGCCATCAGCAGCTACGGAAGCTGTTGTGTTGGAACCGTTAGTGAAGTTCAAACCTTTGTCCAATTTAACTGTTTGGTCACCAGTACCATTAGCTTTATATGTCAAAGGAATTTGTTTAGCTGCCTTATCACCATCGAATGTTACTTCGTATGTAGTTTTGTGGTTAGCTGCATCTTCTTTAGGTGTTACAGTGATAGGGTTATCAGCATTAGCTGTGTAGTTACCACCAGTAGTTGTACCACCGTTGTTAACTGTTACTGCTTCACGAGCTGCATCTTTAACTGCATTACGGGAAACATTAACGGAGTATTGTGCATCTGGAGCGCCAGAGTTTTTACCGTTTTCAACAGCAATGTCAGCCATGTTAGTATCGCCAGCTGCATCAGCTTTTTTAACTACGCTTTCAGTAGAGGAAGCACCACCTGCTGGAGTATTAGTTACACTAATTTTGAAATCTGTGTTATCGCCAACAGTTGTTGGAGTTACAGTTACATTTGTGGAACCAGAGGATACTGTATATGTTTTATTTAATTTAGTTTTAGCATCATCGGACAAATCAGCTACTACATCTGTACCAGAAGCAGTTGTTTTGATGTATTGACCGTTGTTAGCACCAACTACACCAAAGCTTAAACCACCAGTTTGGCTCAATTTTTGAGTATCTGTGTTGCCACTGTTACCAGCTAATTTAACTGTGTTGTTGAAGCCATCGCTTACTTTTTTCAATTGGTCTTCAGTTGCTGCACGACCAGAAACAAACGTTGGATTAGTAATATCCCAATCTTTGTTTTGTAAGCCAGTTACATAGCCACCTTTACCATCTAAGGAAATAGGGTTGTCGCCTTCAACTTTTACAACTTGATCACCAGCGAAGGAGATTTTACCAGAACCGTTACCATTTGTAATGGAAGAGATATCTGTTAAGTCACCTTCTACATTTACTTTGTAAGGAGTAGCTGCTGTACCATCACCTGTTACAGTAGTGTTTTTACCAGCTTCAACTTTAGAAGGATCAGTGTTACCAGTAGCACCAGTGGAGCTTACTGTGTAGATATCTTGACCTTCAGCACCTTGAGATTTTGCTACAGTTACGCCTGCACCAGCTTTAACTTCTGTCTTAGCAGCTTTTAATTGTTTTACGTTAACTGCATCAGTATCATCTGTACCAGGAGCTACATTAGTGATTTTGCTACCACCCATGTTAAGTGGGCCGCCAGTGATGTTGATGGAGTTGCCACCAATTGTCATTTTAGGACCACCGTCAGCATTGGAAATGGATGTAATACCTTTCAAGTCGCCTTCCACATTTACTTTATAAGGAGTAGCTGTGGATCCATCACCTTCAACGGTAGTATTTTTGCCATCTACAAGTTTAGTTTTAGCGTCTTTTAATTGTTTTACGTTAACTGCATCAGTATCGTTTTCACCAGCTTTTACATTAGTAATGTTTTTATTACCAGCGTCGATACCAGTTTTTGTAACGGATGGGCCACCAGTGATAGTCATACCATCTTTGTTGATTACAGTATCACCAATTGTTAAGGAACCATCATTAGTTAAATCAACATCTTTATCCAATGCGAATTCAACAGAAGCGCCGTTAGCTGTATCTGCTTGTTTCACAGTTAAGTTTTTACCTGCTTGCATTTCTACAGTTTTAGCATCAGAAATGTTTGTTGCAGTTGTAATACCGTTGTTTTTACCGTCTGTAGCAGAGGATTTAATGTTCCAGCTAGAAGCTGTGCCACCAGTAGCAGTTGCATTTACAGTGTAGATATCATGGCCATCTGTACCTTGAGTTTTATCTACAGTTACGTTAGTACCAGCTTTAACTTCAGTTCTTAAACCTTTAATTTGGCTGTAGTTAACTGCATCAGTATCATCTGTACCAGGAGCTACATTAGTGATTTTGCTACCACCCATGTTAAGTGGGCCGCCAGTGATGTTGATGGAGTTGCCACCAATTGTCATTTTAGGACCACCGTCAGCATTGGAAATGGATGTAATACCTTTCAAGTCGCCTTCCACATTTACTTTATAAGGAGTAGCTGTGGATCCATCACCTTCAACGGTAGTATTTTTGCCATCTACAAGTTTAGTTTTAGCGTCTTTTAATTGTTTTACGTTAACTGCATCAGTATCGTTTACACCAGCTTTTACATTAGTAATGTTTTTATTACCAGCATCGATACCAGTTTTTGTAACAGATGGACCACCAGTGATTGTTAAGCCATCGTTGTTAACTTTAGTATCACCAATTGTTAAGGAACCATCTTTAGTCAAATCAACATCCTTATTCAAGGAGTATGTGAATTGTTTACCAGCTTGGTCTAATACAATGTTTTTACCAGCGCTGAAAGTAACAGTGTCACCAGGGCTTACTTTTTCAGAAGTAGTGCCGTTTGTAGTACCACCATTATTAGCGGAAGTTACATTCCAACCGGAACGATTAATAGCTTGTGCTACATTATCAGTTGTAGCAACACCATTTGTAGTAGGAGGTACAGCTTTACCGTTAGTATCAGTGATTGTGCCACCTTCAGTAAGTTTTACTTTGATACCATCTGCATCAGCACTTGTAGAAATTAAGCCTTCACCCTTAACGTTCAATGTACCGTTATCTAACAATACATCACCATTACCGCTGTTACCAGCGTATTTCAAGTTAACGCTTCTTAATTGAGCTACGTTAACTGCATCAGTATCATTAGTACCTGCAGCAAGACCTGTAATTTGACGAGTTGCAGTAGCACCATCACCTACGGAAACAGCTGCCAATGTGGATGTTTGTGCAGTACCAGCTAAACCAGAATATTTATTTGTACGAGTTTCTGCTGGGTTAAAGCCTTTAACACCTTTATCTACAGTTGCTTTAGACTGAGAACCAAGAGCAACGCCATCTTTTACAGATGCAACAGATTCTTGACCTAATGCAGTTGCGCTTTCAGCAGTAGCATTTGCTTTAAAACCAAGAGCAGAAGCACCTTTTTCAGTTGCTTGAGAAACGCCGCCTACTGCAGTAGACGCAACGCCTGTGGAAGTAGATTGCATACCAATAGCAACAGAACCTAGTTTAGTAGCTGTTGTTTTATAACCGTCACCATTGCCACCAAGTGCAACAGCGCCAGAGCCAGTTGCTTCAGAACGAGCACCTAACGCAATAGCAACATTCTCAGTCGCTTTAGTTTTACGGCCAATAGCTACAGTATCTTGTGCTGTTGCTTCATTTTCACGACCGATAGCAATCATAGTATTGCCTGCATTACCACCAGAGTTCGCAACGTTATCTTGACCAATAGCGATACCACCACCAACGGATGCAGTATTGCTATGACCCATTGTAATTGTATCTTCTACTTTAGAGTCATTGCCCTCACCAATTGCGATAGCACGATCACCGGATGCTTTATTTTTGTAACCAACAGCTGTAGCACCTGCTACGGAAGCGCCGTCAATTACGTTTTCACGACCAAATGCGGAGGATTGATCACCATTTACAGTATTAGTAGAACCTACTGCAGTAGAATCTTGACCATTTGCTTTGTTATTAACACCAAGAGCTACAGCGGAAGCGTTTGTTGCTTTATTCACACGACCTACAGCTACTGCATTATTAGCAGTTGCTTCTGCACCAGAACCGATTGCTACGCCATAATCTGCTTTAGCTTTTGCTTGGTTACCAAATGCAAGTGTAGCTGTGCCTAAAGCTTCTGCAGTATTACCCATTGCATAGGCATTACCACCCTTAGCTACGTTGTTATTACCAATAGCAAATGCACTATTACCATAAGCAGTATTATTAGCACCATAGGCAAGTGTACCATCTTCATTATCTGTCTTATTTTGATAACCAACTACTACAGAGTTTTTTCCAGCAGTGTTAGAGCCATTATAAGTACCATTAGGAGAGATATTAACCGCACTGCCCCCCAGTCCAACATCGGCTTGTACAGGTGTACCTGCTGTAGCAGCTACCATAGCTAAACCAGCTAATACGCTAGCAAGAGCTTTTTTCTTACCACCATTGTTTTTTGCAACTTCGGAAACTACTACGTAGCACTCTTTAGTTTTGCTCCAAACAACTTTAAAGATTTTATTCATATTACTATGAACCCCTTTCTTAACTAGACACAATTACAATCCTTATAATTAAATCATTTAAATACAAAAGAAGGAAAAGCCTAAATTTCCCATACCTTTACGCCTTTCTGAGTATCTTTCATATTTCTTTCATTTTGTGTCATGAACAGAATATCATATATCGAAAATGTTGTAAATAGTTTTCTTCATGTTTTTATCATAATCACCAAAGTTTATTGTCAGAACCTTTATTTTGTTAAACAAAATTTAATATATGAGTGATTTTTTACTCATTTTTTCGGTGTTTTATACGTATTTTATAAAACTTAATCTATTTATCTCTATGCAGTACAGTTTTTTTCGATAACCACATTAACCCAAGTTATAAATAAACGATTAATCGATTTAATCTCATTGATTTTTCTCGATTTCGATATCTATTTATATACTATCTATAAAATATGGATCATAGAAAAATATGAATACAATAATTTCACAACCTTTTAAAGGTACTTTCATATTTTTTTCACATATCAGCCCACAAATGAAACAACTATGAATTTTTCGGCCGATTTTGATAAAAATTATGATATACTAAATCATAATGCGGTATAATTGGGTCATCCCATAGGAGATGATACTAACCATTTTAGAAACTGTATAAACAGGTAGTTCATATAGATATAGATATAGATATAGATATAGATATAGATATAGTTATAGATATAAATATTAATATAGTTATAGATATATAAGTTGGTATTTCCCCATAAAGAATAAGAAAGGACTCGTTATGGATACACAAACTAAAGAGCCATCAAAAAACACTTCTAATGAAGTATATAAAGAAAATAAAGAAAACAATCATAATGAATCACAACAAATAATTAGTGCTCCACCGCATCAAAAGTCTGCGGATCAAGAAGAGATTGATGCATTGAAGGACTCTTACGATGATTTTCTTTATGTATCAAAAGCATTTTCTAATTGTGCTATCAACTCTTTAATCGCCAAAGCACGTCTATACGGTCTCAATCCAGCACCAATTAAGGGTGCCCGCGTCCTCGAGCTTGGCTCCTCTTGTGGTGGCAATATCATCCCTCAAGCGCTGTACAATCCAGAAGCAACTTTCACAGGCATCGACCTATCCCCTGTCCAAATTAAGCATGGTAACGAGTTAATCAAATCTATTGGTCTCACTAATATCACACTGCTAGAAAAGGATATTATGGACATTGATGATGATTTCGGCACCTTCGATTACATCATCGTCCATGGCATCTGGTCTTGGGTGCCAGATATTGTAAAAGATAAAATCTTATCCATTTGTAATCGCAATTTATCAGACCGCGGTATCGCCTATGTATCGTACAATACATATCCTGGTTGGAAACGATTAGAACAAATTCGCGACATTATGCTCTATTCCGAAACACAGGCTAAAAAAGATAGCTTGCAAGAACGTACGATTTACACAAAGAATGTGCTAAAGCTAATTGCGGAAACCATGAAGATGGACGATGAAATTCAAAAACAGTCTGGTTATAAAATCGATAATATCAATCGCGTGTTGCAATCCAATAACTATTATGTAGCCCATGAATATTTAGAAACCTTTAATGATCCTGTTTATGTGGCTCAATTCATTGAGCGTGCAGAGCATCAAGGCTGCGTATATATTGGTGATGCCCGATTAGAAAAATCCTTTATTACTTGGTTAGATGACAGCATCGTAGATAATATTAAGGTCCTCTCTAATAATGATTACAAGGCCAAAGAGCAATACTACGATTTTGTTTACGATACACAATTCCGCATGGCCTTATTAACTAAACAATGCAATGCAGATGCAATCGTGCGTAATGAAACAGTAGAGAAAGATATTCTTGAAAGCATTTACTATTGCGGGCTTGCAGAGGATAGACTTGGTACACCAAATGGTTGGACAGATCCTTTGCATCAAACTATCAAGTATTTTATGAATACAAAACAACTATTTACTATAGAGGATATTCAAAAATATATAGAAGAACATTATCCAAACGAAACCTTTGATATGAATAAGCTATATGTGCGCCTATTCCACCTCTCTATCCTCAACCACCTCAATGCATATGGTGAGAATTATGAATGCTTACCATTTGTAGAAAATGTGAGCTATATTCCTGAGCGATTTATTGATTATGTTTCCACACTCATTGAAGGTAATGGCAAACAGTACATGACGTTAGGTAATATGTTTAACCAAGAGGACGCTAGTGTAGATGAAGGCTTACTATATGTGATGAAGCAAATGGCAAAACCAATCTCTCGAGCAGAGCTAATTGCAATTCTAGATGAAACACTAACGATCACACGCACTCGAAATGGTGAAACATTTACGGTACCTAGTGAACAATATTTAGACGAATCAATTCAACATATCACTGCTTTGGGATACTTCAGACAATAGATATACCTTTATATAAATCTAACTCTAAATCTAAATACAGATATAGCTTGATATATTGATTCATATTTATATCTGCACATAGTAAAAGCGTAACTGATAAGATTGCCGTCTCATCAGTTACGCTTTTTATATTCACTACTATGCTACCTCGGGGTGGAGTTGAGGTATGCATAGTAGCTACTTATTAAGTTGTGTGAACACTATAAACTAATAGTATCCTTATTTTTTATTAACACGAACGCGTTCGATTGTTGGTTCACCTTTAGCATTTTTAGCTACAGTGTCAACACGGAACAAAGCCATTTCAGGGCTGAATTCTGTTACAAGGCGATCATTAACTGTTACGCCGTCTTGAATAGCACGGTATACAATTTGAGCAAATTCATAACGTGTTAACATACGGTCACCACCGAATGTGCCATCTGGATAGCCTTCTACAAGACCACGGCGGGATAAATCGCTTACAGCTTCATATGCCCAATGGTTTGTAGGGATATCTGGGAACAATGTTGTGTGGTCAGCTTTCATCTTAGTGCCAGCAACACCGTTCAACAAGGTAGTCAATTTTTGAATTTGTGCATTTTGTTCAGCTACAGTTTTCTTAAGAGCTAATACTTCTTTACCAATCGCTACACGAGAGCGAGATACACCGCTATGAGCGCCTACTTTCACAGATAAACCAGCATTAAATACTGTTTCATCACTGCCTACAGTAGAACCTACGCTAAGTTGTACGTCTTCGTTAGGTCGGTAGAAAGCGCCGATAGCTGCCGCATCACCACTGCGGTAATGACCATAGCCTGCAGCGAAGTCCCATTTAGCATCTGGGTCGAAATCGAGTGGATGTAATGCTGCTAACGCTGCTGCACCTGCTACAGATTTATTGACACGTTTATCCATCTTGGATAAGTCACCTTTGATATTTTTAATATCATTTGTATTTTTGCTAATATTTGTTGTATTATTTGTAATTTGGTCAGCAATATCGTCTGCAAGAGATACTTTATAGTCGTGAGTATTACCATTTACAGTTGGTGTAACCTTAATATGATCACCAGCTGTTACAGTTGTAACACTAGTAGATGCTGCAATTTGATCTTGTACGCGTTTAAGTTGAGATACGTTTACCGCATCAGTATCTGCTACACCGGCTTTCACATTATTAATGATTTGATCGCCTGCGCTGATACCAGTTGTAGTGTAGTAAACTGTTTTGTCCCCTTCACTTGCGTACATACCGTATTTATCGAATTTTGCTTGTTCTAAGGTATCTGTGTTTTCGATTTGAACACCCTTAGGTGTAATACCGATATTTTCGCTACCGTTAAAGAAACGAGCGCTATCCTTATCGATACGAGCACGAACGTCGTCAGTTGCTTTGCCGAAGTTAGCAGAATTCATTTCTACTAAGTCTTTATTAACAGCTACTTTATATTCAGCACCACCATTAGCATTTGTACCAGATGTTACAGTTGTATTATCACCTGCTACTACAGTAGTATGTTTTTTAGCATCTGCCTCAACAGTAGAGATTTTAGTTTCTACCTTTTTAAGTTGTGCTACATTTACTGCATCAGTATCATTTGTACCAGCTGCAACAGATGTAATTTGACGTGTTACATCATTAGCTACATCGCCAACGGATACAGCAGATGCTGTCGCTTTCCATGTGGAGCTTGTATCTGTAGATGCCGCTTTTGTGCTGATATCATAACCAGCTGCTCCTTTATCTACTGTCGCATTAGATTTATAACCAAGAGCTACACCGCCTTCAACAGAAGCTTTTGCATCATAGCCAATAGTTGTTGTATTGGCAACAGAGCGGGTTTCACCAGAAGAAAGTCCTCCTATAGCAATTGTATTATCAGCAGTAATGGTATGATCGTTACCCATTACAATATTATTAGATGCATTAGTAATTGTATTATTGTACCCAGTTACGTAATTCAATTTTGCAACATTACCAGCAGTGCCTGTAACAGTATTATTAACACCTGTCATTGATGTCAATTGTGTGTAATCAGCTTTATTGCCGCCACCAATAGCTAAGGTAGATCCACCAGATTTATTATCTTTTACTAAATTACGCATAGTTTCTGATAATTCAGTTACCGAGGAAGGTCCTCCAAAAGCAGTTGGTGTTATTGCATCCGCATCTATATCAGTAATAGAGTTAGTAATTTCATTACCTGCGCCAAAAATCAAAGAACCATTAGAGTTGTAAGTCCTATTGGCAGTGCCAACAACAGCATTACCTATCCCTGAATAGCTATTAGCAGCTGTAGCAGACTCAATAGAGTTTAAAGAGCCATTAATAGTAGCCCCAAAATTTTTAACTCCTGCAGTATCAGAATTAGTGCCATCATAATTACTGGAAATAACATTTAAAGCACCTGTAGTAGTTGCAACAGTACCATTGGTAAAACTATTTGTACCAATTGTTGTTGAATATACACCTAATCCAGCCTTACGTTTTTCTGCGTAAGTATCGGTGTTGACAGTAATATCACCAATTTTACCACGATAGTTATGAGACCCAATCATGGTACCACCAGAACGAACATACGTATTGTCACCTATTGCTACACCCGTAACAACTTTATCTGGTTTTTGTGGAAGACTCCCAAAGCCAAAACGATTAAAATTAGTTTGATTAAATGCAAAGAATTTGTCTTGTTGACCAATCGTATTTTCTACATACGCATTCTTACCGACAGCTACTGAGCCGGATTGATCGTAATAACTATGAGTTGTTGCATTTTCGCCGATAACAACATCGCCATTAACATTAGCATAGCCAGACCCACCAGCATAATTGGTATGTGCACCTTTACCAATAGCAACTACTCCATCTTTTTGAGCACTAGACCCTGTGCCAATAGCTACGCCACTACCTGCCCCAGCTACATTATCTGCAGCATTAGCTACCATACATAAACTAGATAACAACACACCGTTAATTAACAAGGTTAATAAACGTTTCCGTTTGTTCATAATTTAGAACCTCCATTTACAAACTACAAAACCTATCATTCTCTCGTACTTTAAAATTCATGCTTTATTCATGAGTCTTATATGAACATTGTAGCACGTATACGTATTTTGTAAACAGTAATTTATATATCTATTAAGAGAATATAAAAAAGGATAGTTAATCGATGAGGATTAACTATCCTTTTTGGGTAAGAGGAAGGCGAACCTCTTACCGTTGCCGCATGATTTAAGTTTGTTATTAAGAGAGAGATTTTGAAGTAAACACAACACAAAGATTATCAAATAGTTGGAGAGTAACTAAGATGAACGGGCGATCACACGGCATCAATAATAAGAAAATAGCTATATAATAAGATAATGGCTTTTTATAAAAGCCATTATCTATAAAGAACAATTGATATTAACACTAAATTCCCTTACCTAGAGTATATCACTTATATAGTAACAATAGTAGGTGATTTTTCATTTAATTTTCATTAAAATTATATGAATGAAAAAGATGGCATTACTATTCAATTTGTGTATTCAGTTATCAAAATTATTACTCAACAAAAACCGTATTTGTACGTCTTACGAGGTTGAGCATTTTATCACGAACCGTTGCAGATTCTTCTAAACGGTGCTTGCCACCATACCAAGCCATTGGCGCCCCCGCTAAGCGGAAGGTAATCTTGCCATATGCACCGCCTGAGCTATGTTCCGGTTTATTGTATCCCATATCTACAGATACACGCGGCGTAAGTTGCATCTCAGAGCCTATGCGCAAACCATTCTTATCGGCTTGTCGATCCTGGTTCCAGTGATAGCCTTCAACATAGACTCTAGCCCAACGCGCATTTTTAAAGGTTTTACCATATTCTAAGGTATAACCATTAGATACTCGCTCTAAGGTATGCAGGTTCGCATCCAAAACACGCTCATCGGAAGCAGAACCATACCAGTTAAAACGAAACTCGCTTTCACCAGACATATACTCAAGACCAGCACTGAGTCGATCGTGACGATTTAAGAAGCGATGGTCATAGAATAGATGAGCCCCATAGAGACGACGGTCGTCCTTGGAGATACGACGGTACCCAATGCCTACGTTAAGGGTAGTACCCGTATCAGAGGCACGAGAAATGCGCTGCTGCGTAAACCACACATCACGAGAGGTATTATCGTAATGACCTAGAGGCTGAATAGTCTCCGCAGAATACAACGGCTTCCATCCTTCTTGGAACTGAAAGCTCAGCGTAGTGCGTCGCATCCACGGCTTACCTTTGGCACCATACATAGCATTAGATACATTGGACATAGCCACCGCATTAATGGCGCGGTTCACTGCATCCACATTGCTATACTGCACGGTCTTAGTATCTTGCCGATCCATGATGAGCGGCCCACCTTGGCCAATCACATGGTCCGGTGTGGCAGCAGGCGTAATGTGAAAGCCCTCTGATGCGGCCTTCATGCGCTCTGTTTGAGCATTAGTTTTTGCAGACACTACGCCCTTATCATTATGTAATTGTTGTTTTTCTGCCTCAGCTGTACCCACACAACACAATAGGGCGCTCAAGGCGATACACACAATACGTTTCATTACTCTCTACATTTAAAATTCATGAACAACAAATGAAATATATACTAGTGTATCGAATAATGTTTATGTATGTCAAGATAAGAGGTCACTAGAAAGGTATTATTTTACTATTATATGTATATAAAAAAGAGGTAATAACCATGTTATTACCTCTTTCATATCCTTTATCAATATTAAAGCTTATTCTATATTACTACACTGAATATTAAATATTAGATATTAGATTCTATTTTTCATTAAGTTTTTGCACAAGCATATCTACTGTTTCTTGTAGTTTTTTATTTTGTGCTTCTAATGTATCTACCCGTTGTTCTAATGCGTTATAGGATGCAGGGGAAATCTTAGCGAGTGTTTTATTTTCACCGAATTTATAGGATACGCCTACATTAGCCATCAAATCACCACTTACAGTTGTACCTGCAGTGAGAAGTAGGTTTTCTTTTGGATAGTAACCTACGCCAAGAGCCAATGCATTTTCGCCTTTATAGTGACCATAGCCACCCATAACTTGAACCTTGTGGTCTGGATCAAATTGTAGTGGATGTAATGCAGCTAGTGCTGCAGCACGAGCATCACCGCGGTTGGATTCTTTTTCCACGTGGCGTACATCTCGATGCAATACATCAATTTGTTGGTTTGTACCATATAATTGGGAGCCGTTAACCACATCTGTAGAATCCGCTGTAATACGACCTGCTGCAACATGAGTGATAGTGCGTTCTTGACCTGCCGCACCAACAGATACAGTAGACACAGGAGCAGTACCAGCGAAGCTTTCAGTAACACCATTATTGTAAGTATAACTAGGAGTGCTCACTACATCACTACTTTCAGCAGTAGAATTATTACCTAATACAACTGCATTGTCTAAAGATGTTTTCACATTATTACCAACTACGAATGTATTATTAGCACTCACTTGGTTCTTGTTACCAACACTGTAGGAATTATCGCCCTTAACAGTATCCACATTATACGTACCTACACCAAAGGCGCCAGATTGATTACCTTCAATTTTGTTATATGCGCCAATAGCGGAGTTCTTATCGCCTTTAAAGATAACACCATGACCCATGCCATAGTTAAAATTACCATTTACTGTAGAGTTAGAACCGATTAATACAGTGTTATTCCCCTTACTACCGCCAGCTTGAGAAGCGCCGAGCCATACGTTTTTATTACCTTCAGAGCCAGCTCCTGCAAAATAACCTACCGCAATTGTATCCGAAATAGTTGATTTAAAGCCTGCTGCAAAGTTACCTAAAAAGTTATAGTCACCTTTACCACCTACAAAGCTCTTAGCACCTAATGCTACATTACCGCCACCTTGAGAACCATTCAAGGCAAGACGACCGATGGCAATATTATTACCCTTTGCATTTGGATCCCCTGCATGGGCATAGGGATCGCTATTAGTTGCCCCAGTTTGACCACCAAGATGTACATTATCTGAGTTAGTGAAAGATGACCAACCTTGTAAACCAATGTTATAAGTGGCACCCCCAGTGGAAACAACAGGAATATCTGCAGCTTGAACCAAGCTTGCCGTAGATATAGTCAAAACTCCGAGTACTGCTAATAATTGTAGTTTCTTTGCGTGATTCATAATCATACGCCTCCCTTGTTACACTACAAAACACTTCCCCTTCATATTACCCTCATGATTACTACGATTAAATTATACTGCTATCGAAAAAATATGTAAATAACATAAATAATAATTCATAAAGGCCAGATTAGCCAATACAATTAAAAACAAACCCCCGTAGGAATGAATCCTACGGGGGCCATTTGTTTTAGTACGACCTATAGCTTGCGAGAGAGAACATAGTATCCAAAAGGATTGTAATTGCTTTGTAACTAGGAGTAATTGCATATACTTGAATACTATTATGTAAATTTATGTATAGTATGTAAGGGCTTACCTATATATAAACAGCTATAAGGTCATGGAATTAGTATAGTACTATTAAAGCCACTATTATGTGATTTAACTCACATTTTCCTAAAATAATGTAGTCATAAAAACTAAAAGAGGCAACGGCTTTTACCGTTACCTCTTTCAAAAGTATAAATTTATAATTATACCGATTAGCGGATGCGTTTAACGCGGTTGTTACCATCGCGCATAGCTTGTTGCAAGCTGTAGATTACCATTTCGTTCATGTAGAAACGCAATTCATCGTTAGACATGTTAGCTGTATTCTTTTCAAGAATTGCCAAGATTTGGTTTTCATATTCAGCTTTATTCATGTCAGACACAGTTGTGTGATTTTCGAAGAATTCTTTGTAATCTAAGTACAAGCGATCTAAAGCTACGCGAGCATAGCTATCTTTTTTATAGCGATGGCTTGTAATGTACCAGCTACGACGAACGTTCATGTAGTACAACACGTTATTAGTATAACGTTGTTGACCAGGCATTACACGGTTGTCGTCTTTGATTAATGCATTACTCATACCCAATTGGAATGCTGCAAATTCAGATACTACAGCTTTTACCTCTTCGCTAGGTACTGCAAGAGAGATTTCTTGTTGTTCTGCAGTCAAAGGAGCCGCAGGTTGTTCAGGCATCATCAAAGGAT
>ERZ1106969.1422-NODE-1422-length-16790-cov-5.142994_pt1 | contig 16790 bp, 14 predicted proteins | sample MGYA00403685_ERZ1106969 | MGnify/ENA primary metagenome ERZ1106969 (study PRJEB35170, sample SAMEA104062416) | human gut metagenome | biome: human gut; feature: human-associated habitat; material: faeces | place: Denmark | collected 2012-05-18 ... | reverse complement strand
GAGGGGCGAGGGGATTGCTCAGTGCTCGCATTAATTTGTGGGGAACCCTCAGCCCTGTGGGAGAGGGTTAGGGTGAGGGCATCAGCCCGCCCATTCCTTAAGCAGGCATCGCCTCGCGCGGAATAATCGCTCCGCGATACTGAATCACCGTGCTGGCCGTCAAGTGTCCGCGCTGCGCTGCCGCTTCTGGCGTACCTCCCGTCAAACGTACCGCCAGATACCCCGCGCTGAAAGAATCGCCCGCCGCAGTGGTATCGATCACTTTCTCTTTCGCCAGCTTCACCGCCGGCACCTCTGTCACGGCTTCACCCGCCACCGCCACCAGGCAAGACTCCGCCCCGCGCTTAATCACCACTTCGCTGACCCCAGCGGCCTGCGTCCGGGCAATGACCTCATCAACCGGCTTTTCACCCCACAGGGCATCTTCATCGTCCAGCGTCAGGAAGGCGATATCGGTGCATTCCAGCATCTGCTGATACACCTGCTGCGTCTCTTCACGGCTGGCCCAGAGGCGCGGACGGTAGTTGTTATCGAAAATCACCTTACCGCCGTTGGCACGGCATTCGCGCAGCAGTGACAGCAGCTTTTCACGGCTCTGCTGGCTCAGGATCGCCAGGCTGATCCCGCTCAGGTAGAGGTAATCGAAGGTGGCCAGCTCTTCGCAAATCGCAGCGGCGGCATCGCTTTCCAGCCAGAATTTGGCAGCCGCTTCATTACGCCAGTAATAGAAGGTGCGCTCGCCGGTACTGTCGGTTTCGATGTAGTACAAACCCGGCAGACGGTTTTCCATTCGCTGGATCAGCGAAGTTTCAACGTTTTCACCCTGCCAGGCCTCCAGCATCTGCTGGCTGAAGCTGTCCGTTCCCAGCGCGGTAACGTAGCTCACGCTCAGCGCGTCGGGGGCGACCTGACGGGCAATGTAAACGGAGGTGTTCAATGTATCGCCGCCAAAACCGCGGCTGACTTCCGCGCCTTTCTGGGACAGCTCAATCATGCATTCGCCAATCACGGCAATTTTCTTAGACATAGTCGTGAACCTGAACAGAGTAATTAAGGGTAGTGTGCGCTGTGTGTTTTTTACGGTCAACCATATTAAAACGACGTTCCATTATTTTTTTTGAGCCAGCGCGTGTTCCGGCATATTTCTGTCATCTTAATTTCATTTTCCCGCTGAATTGAACATAAAGTTCTCACCTGGCGGGCCGATAACTCAGTGACGAGTCCAGAAAGGCTATCCCATACAACAGGACATCCGAAATGAAGTCAGAGCAGGTTATCCAGCGGCTGAGCACTACGCCTGAGGCAAGTATTGAGAACTTGCAGGAGCATCGCTACTGGCTGCAATGTGAGCGAGCGTACACCTATCAGCCTATCTACCGTACTGACGGTCGGTTAATGGCAATTGAGGTGTTAACGGTCGTCACTCATCCATCGAACCCTTCGCAGCGTATCGCGCCGGACCGCTATTTTGCGGAGGTTGCCGTGCGTCAGCGCATCGACGTGCTGGAAGAGCAGTTGAGAATGCTGGCGACGAAGCAGGCGTTCTTCGAGCAGCACGGTATTCTGGCTTCGGTGAACGTGGATGGCCCAACCCTGATGGCGTTACGTCAGAATGCGACGCTGCAGGCGCTGATTGCCACCTTGCCGTGGATGCGCTTCGAGCTGGTGGAACATGTTCAGCTGCCGCAGGACTCCTCATTTGCCTCGATGTGTGAGTTTGGCCCGCTGTGGCTGGATGATTTCGGTACCGGTATGGCCAACTTCTCCGCCCTGAGCGAAGTGCGTTATGACTACATCAAAGTGGCCCGCGATCTGTTTATCATGCTGCGCCAGACACCGGAAGGACGGAACCTGTTTACGATGCTCCTGCAACTGATGAACCGCTATTGCCAGGGCGTCATTGTGGAAGGCGTAGAGACGCTGGAAGAGTGGCGCGACGTGCAAAATTCTCCGGCAGCGGCGGCACAGGGTTATTTCCTCTCTCGTCCTGTCCCCATGGATACCCTGGAAAAGGTGATAACCACCCTCTGATCTGCCCGCTTCCCTTTGTCTGAACTATAGTTTTAAAGGCAAGTTCATCAGGAAAGGGGACAACAATGACAAAAACAACCAGGGTGATTTCCTGGACAGCAGGGATTTTCTTGTTGCTGATCGTGGTCTTAATCATCATTATCGCCACGTTTGACTGGAACCGCCTCAAACCGACCATCAACCAGAAAGTCTCGACCGAGCTAAACCGCCCCTTCGCAATACGTGGCGATTTGGGGGTCGTGTGGGAGCGTCAGAAAGAGGAAACCGGCTGGCGAAGCTGGGTGCCCTGGCCGCACGTTCACGCTGACGACATCATTCTTGGCAACCCGCCGGACATCCCCGAAGTGACCATGATCCACCTGCCGCGCGTGGAAGCCACGCTGGCGCCGTTAGCCCTGTTAACCAAAACGGTGTATCTGCCGTGGATCAAACTTCAGCAGCCCGACGCGCGGCTGATTCGCCTGTCGGAGAAAACCAACAACTGGACGTTCGATCTCGCCAGCAGCGGCGATAAAGATCCGAATGCGCAGCCCTCTTCGTGGTCTTTCCGCCTCGACAATATTCTGTTCGATCGGGGGCGGATCGCCATTGACGATAAAGTAAGTAAGGCTGACGTGGAGATCCTCGTCGATCCGCTGGGCAAGCCGCTGCCGTTTAGCGAAGTGACGGGCAGCAAAGCCAAAGGCGATGACAGCAAAGCGGGCGATTACGTCTTCGGCCTGACGGCGAAAGGACGCTACAACGGCCAGCCGCTCACCGGCAAAGGCAAAATCGGCGGCATGCTGGCGCTCAGGAGCGAGGGTACGCCATTCCCGGTGCAGGCGGACTTCCGCTCGGGCAATACCCGCGTGGCGTTCGTGGGCACGGTTAACGACCCGATGAACATGGGCGGCGTCGACCTCCAGCTTAAGTTTGCCGGGGATTCGCTGGGTGAACTGTACGATCTCACCGGCGTGCTGCTGCCGGATACCCCGCCGTTTGAAACGGACGGGCGGCTGGTCGCAAAAATCGACGCTGAAAAATCGTCCGTCTTTGACTACCGGGGGTTCAACGGCCGCATCGGCGATAGCGATATACACGGCACGCTGACCTACACCACCGGAAAACCGCGCCCGAAACTGGAGGGGGACGTTGAATCCCGCCAGCTGCGTCTGGCCGATCTTGGTCCGCTGATTGGCGTAGATTCGGGTAAAGGCACGAAGTCAAAAGAGGTCAAAAAGGACGCTCAGCCTGCGGGTAAAGTGCTGCCCTATGACCGCTTCGAAACCGACAAGTGGGACGTAATGGATGCGGACGTGCGCTTCAAAGGACGTAAAATTGAGCATGGCAGCACGCTGCCGTTGAGCAACCTCTCGACCCATATCATCCTGAAAAACGCCGATCTGCGCCTGCAACCGCTGAAGTTTGGCATGGCCGGGGGAACCATTTCCTCGAATATCCACCTGGAGGGGGATAAAAAGCCGATGCAGGGAAGGGCGGAGATCCAGGCGCGTCGTCTGAAGCTGAAAGAGCTGATGCCGGACGTGGAGTTGATGCAGAAAACCCTCGGTGAGATGAACGGCGATGCGGATATTCGCGGCACGGGTAACTCTGTGGCCGCGCTGTTAGGCAGCGGAAACGGCAACCTGAAGCTGCTAATGAACGACGGGCTGGTGAGCCGTAACCTGATGGAGATCCTGGGGCTGAACGTCGGTAACTTCATCGTCGGACAAATCTTCGGAGACGATGAAGTGCGCGTGAACTGCGCGGCGGCAAACGTGGACCTGGTCAACGGTGTGGCGCGTCCGCAGATTTTCGCATTCGACACGGAAAACGCGGTTATCAACATCACCGGTACCGCCAGCATGGCGTCCGAGCAGCTGGATTTAACCATCGATCCGGAAAGTAAAGGCATTCGCATCATCACCCTGCGCTCGCCGCTCTACGTTCGCGGGACCTTCAAAGATCCGCAGGCGGGCGTGAAGGCCGGGCCGCTGATTGCGCGCGGTGCGGTTGCCGCCGCCCTCGCCACGCTGGTCACCCCTGCGGCGGCGCTGCTGGCGTTGATTTCGCCGTCAGAAGGCGAAGCGAATCAGTGTCGGACGATTTTGTCGCAGATGAAGAAGTAAGGTGTGGCCTGTTCTTGCCGGGTGACGCTGCGCTTACCCGGCCTACATGTGAATCGTAGGCCGGGTAAGGCGTAGCCGCCACCCGGCATTCGCTTACAGAGTCTGATGCTTAGTTTCGTGCGTCAGCAGCAGCGCAATCAGCGTCAACGCTGCCATTGCCGCCAGATAGACACCCACATAGAACAGACCATAGTTCGCCTGAAGCCACGTGGCGATATACGGGGCCACCGAGGCGCCCAGAATAGACGAAACGTTATAGGAGAACGACGCGCCGGTATAACGCACTTCAGTCGGGAACAGCTCCGGCAGCAGCGCGCCCATTGGGCCAAAGGTCAGCCCCATCAGGCTCAGACCAATCAGCAGATACGCCATCACCAGCGCAGGGCTACCTGAACCCAGCAGCGGCGGGAAGACAAACAGTGCGAACAGGATGATCAGCGAGGTGATGACGATCATGCTTGAACGACGGCCAAATTTATCCGCCAGCAGGCCCGCGATGGGCACCATCACGCCAAATCCAATAACCGCCATCATCAGCATCCACAGCACTTCGTTACGCGGCAGGCCCAGTCCGACCGGTACGGCGGCGGTGCTGTAGGTCATGGAGTACACGGTCATGATATAGAACAGCGTGTAGGTCGCCAGCATGATGAACGTACCCAGCACGGTCACGCGGAGGTGTTTGGTCAGCAGCGTCCCCAGCGGAACTTTAACCTGCTTTTTCGCCGCGGCGACTTTAGCGAAGACCGGCGTCTCGTGCAGCGACACGCGCACGTACAGGCCAATCAGCACCAGCACGGCAGAGAAGACGAACGGAATACGCCAGCCCCAGCTCATGAACTGTTCATCGGTCAGCAGCCAGGAGAGCAGCAGGAAGGTGCCGTTGGCGAAGAAGAAGCCAATCGGCGCGCCCAGCTGTGGGAAAGAGCCATACAGGGCACGCTTACGCGCCGGGGCGTTCTCGGTCGCCAGCAGCGCCGCGCCGCCCCATTCCCCGCCCAGCCCCAGGCCCTGACCAAAGCGCGCCAGCGCCAGCAGCACAGGCGCCAGAATGCCGATAGTTTCATAGGTCGGCAGCAGGCCGATGGCGACGGTGGAGATCCCCATCGTCAGCAGCGAGGCAACCAGCGTCACTTTACGACCGACGCGATCGCCAAAGTGGCCAAAGACCGCTGAACCTATAGGACGCGCAACGAAGGCGATAGCAAAGGTAGCTAAAGACTGTAGCGTGGCTGCCGTCGGGTCGCCCTGTGGGAAGAAAATATGCGGAAAGACAATGACCGCAGCGGTGGCGTAAATATAAAAGTCGAAGAACTCAATGGCGGTGCCAATCAGCGATGCGACGACGACTTTATTGCGGGAGTTGACCGGAACGTGTTCCGCCCCTTCGTTAAGTGTGGTGGCTGTTGCTTGCATAATATTTTCTTATTTTTGGACGAACGAAGGGCCATATTAGGCACAGCAAAAGCGACATTTCAATCTGTAACAAAGGCGTGACATGGTCATAAAAGCAACAAAAAGCGGATAATTTTCAGGCCAGCGAAAACACTTCCATGAAATGCTTCACACATTTTAAATATCAGTCATTAAAACTGGTTTTGAGTTAAATAAAAGTTACGGTCTGGATTTATATGCTGAAATGATGAATCGGGCTGAAATATCAGCCCGACAGGACATCAGTGGTGGGTTTTTCCCGGCATGCGCGGGTCGTCTTTATACTCTGCGGTGGCGATCCACGCGGCACAGAACAGCGTCAGGCGTGCGAAGAAATAGAAGAAGGCCATCAGCCCCAGCACCGAACCAAAGGCCGCGCCGGAGGGGGACTTCACCAGCGATGGCAGCGTATAGGTCATCACAATTTTGATCACCTCAAAGCCAATGGCGGCAATCAACGTCCCACGGATCAGCGCCTTCTTGCGCGGCCGATGGCGGGGCAAACGCCAGAAGATCCAGAAGAACAGCAGGTAGTTAGCAAAGATGGAGATAGCAAGCCCTATACCGCGCCAGGCCGGTTTCAGCCATTCAATGTAGTCCAGATACAGCGCGGAGATAATCATCTGCTGCGCAGAACCGGCGACCGAGGTGATAGAGAGCGTGATGACCAGCGCCACCAGCAGACCAATCAGCGAGATAAAGTCGCGCAAATACTTCACCCATATCTTCTCCTGATCCTGCGGCGTACGCTCCCAGACGTCACGCGACTGGGCGCGAATGGCCTCACGCAGGTTGCCCATCCAGTTAACCCCGGAATAGAGCGCAATCAGCAACCCGACGATACCCACGGTGGTACGCTGCTGCACGGCGGTATTGATGGTGCTTTTGAGCGTCGTGGCGAGCGTCTGGTCGCTGACGTTGGTCAGGATCTTATTGAAGATGTCCTGCAACAGCGTCGGGTGAGACGCCAGCACAAAACCGGCGGCAGCAAACGACACCATCAGGATGGGGATCATCGACAGGAAAGAGAAGTAGGTGATCGCCGCGCCAAACTGATTTCCCATGCGGTCGTTAAAGCGCTCAGCGGCGCGGATCAGGTGAGCAATCGCGGGTATCTGCTGAATTTTTTCGGCTATGCCGGTCACGGTGCCCAGCGCTTTGCTGGTCGTTCCAGGCTCCTTCGGCGCTTCAGGCTCGTTATCCATCTTTTTGATGGGTTCATAATCTAAATGTTGAGTCGGTCGTTGCGGGTTATTTTCCGGCGTCACGCGCATTTTCCTTTTCGTTGAGCTGGATGTTACTGAATTATAGCTTGCGACTAGTCCACGTAACTTTTTGTGAGTTCGGTAAGCCACTCCATAAACACATGCACCCGACGGGAGAGGTTACGGCGGTGGGGATAAATGAGGGAGACGGGCATTGGTTCAGCCCGATTTTGCGGCAGGATCTCAACGAGTTTTTTCGTGCGCAGGGCATCACGCACCCCGACGCGCGGGACCTGAATAATGCCAAGCCCGGCGATACAGGCGGCCTGGTAGGTTTCCGTGCTGTTAACCGTCAAAACGCCTCCCGTTTTTATCCACTGGGTCGCGCTGCCGTTGAAATACTCAAAACCCAGAGGACGGGTGCCCAGCGTGGCGGAGTAATGAATGAGGGCGTGTGAGCCCAAATCATCCAGCGTCTCAGGGTAGCCGAATCGCGTGAGATAATCCGGGCTGGCGCAGTTAATCACTGAAAGCTTCCCAAGCGGGCGGGCGATAAGCCCGGAGTCCTTCAAGTTTCCCACGCGAACCACGCAGTCAAATCCTTCGCGGATGACATCGACCAGACGATCGCTGCTGCTCAGCTCAAGCTCAATGCCGGGAAACTGTTGTAAAAATGCAGGCAGTTTCGGAATGACGACATTTCGTGCAATGGCAACGGGCATATCCACACGTAGCCGACCGCTGATGGTGGAAGGGTCGTGCAGAAACATGCCGTCCAGTTCGTCCAGATTCATCAGCAGATCTTTTGCGCGTTCGTAATAAACCATGCCGTCCTGCGTCAGGCTGACGCGGCGGGTAGTGCGGTGCAGCAGTTGAGTGCCAAGCGCGTTCTCCAGCGCCTGGATCTGCCGCGAGACACTCCCCTTCGGCAGGCTTAACGTCTCCGCCGCGCGGGTAAAACTCTCCAGTTCCGCGACGCGAAGGAAAAGCTGCATTGCGTATATTTTATCCATAGATATGGGTCATTGTTGTTTGAAATGAAACAGTGAAGCGTTGGCGGCACTATTTATTGATTTTCTACCATCTAATAAGCTCATTCTCAATCTTCATCGCAGTCGAAACGAGGTTAATTATGCGTGAACGTATTGCATTAGTGACGGGCGGTAGCCGCGGCCTGGGTAAAAATGCGGTTTTGAAGCTTGCTGCGGAAGGGACAGATATCATCCTGACCTGGAACAGCAGTCAGCAGGAGGCGCAGGAAGTTGTACGCGAAATTGAGGGAAAAGGTAGAAAAGCGGCAGCATTGCAGCTTAACGTCGGCGATACGGCAAGTTTTGCGCGCTTCGCTCAACAGGTGAAGGAAACCCTTACACACGTCTGGCAACGTGACACCTTTGACTATTTAGTGAACAACGCAGGTACAGGGTTATACGCACCCTATACCGAGACGACAGAAGCGCAGTTTGATGATGCGGTGAATATTCACTTCAAAGGTCCGTTTTTCCTCACACAACAGCTGCTGCCGCTCATAAAAGACGGAGGACGGATCCTGAACGTCTCAAGCGGACTGGCCCGTTTTACTCAGCCAGGTTCAGGGACTTACGCGGCAATGAAAGGGGCGATGGAAGTGCTGACCCGCTATCAGGCAAAAGAGCTTGGCGTGCGCGGAATTTCCGTCAATATCATCGCGCCTGGCGCGATTGAAACCGACTTTGGAGGCGGACGCGTAAGGGATAATGCGGAGCTTAACCAGCTGCTGGCCTCGCAGACGGCGCTGGGACGGGTGGGCCTGCCCGATGATATCGGTGACGCCATTGCGGCGTTGCTCAGTGACAAACTGGGCTGGATGAATGCGCAACGTATTGAAGTTTCAGGCGGTATGTTCCTGTAATGTTCAGACTTAAGGGGGAGGGAACCCTCTTAAGGAAATCCTTAAAGCAGGTGTGTCTAAATGATGAAAGATATAAAGAGAGCTGGGTGAATTGTAACCTCTCCATTCATTGAGTTTTTTCTTAAAAAATGCCTCTGTAGAATCCCCCTTCGCTATTCTCAGAGGAGTAATACGATGCGAGTAATCATGTTTGACAGGCAGTCATTATTTATTCATGGAGCGAAGTGCAGTTTGCAGAAATTAATTCCGGAAATAGATTTGACAGGAACTCGTCAGACTGATGAATTATGGGCACACTTATCCGCGTCACCTTCCGCTATCGTCATGATAGATGGGTATTTAATTCATGATAACGGTGTGGCTTTACCGGAAGAGATTATGAATCGTTTTCCAACAGCGCGCGTGGTGCTGGTGTTAACGAAAAAAGAGCCTCGCTGGGTTGAGCAAATGCTACAGCGCAACGTGGTGGCAATAATCCCTCGTAATGCGAATCCCGAACGCTTTTCCGCCGTGCTGGATTCTGTATCGCGAGGGATGGTCTGTTTTCCCGGCGAGTGGATGAACCAGCACTCCTCTCATGATGAGCTGTCATTGTTAAGTGAGCGCCAGCGTGAGGTATTGAAATTACTGGCGGCCGGAGAGTCAAATAAAGAGATAGGTCGTAATCTCAATATCAGTGCGGCAACGGTAAAAGCCCATCTTGAGACGCTTTTCCGTCGTCTTGATGTCAAAAACCGGACGCAGGCCGCGATGTACTATACCCGGGCGACGGCCTGAAGGATCTTCTCTGGCAGAGGGGAATCTTCCCCAAAACTGAAGAGCGTTAATACCAGTGCATCATGCTGCTGTTGGGTTAATGGGCGTTTGTTCATTTCCCGCAGCAGCGACTCACATAAATGAATATCATTGAAAAGCAAATTCTCCGCCTCAGTCGGCGTGATGAGGCCGTTAAATTTTTCCCACTGGCGAATCACGTGACCGTAACCTATAACCCATATTCCCTTTTCGTCACGGTATTTCTCCAGGGAAAGACCCTGCTGTTTTTTAATTAATGCGATTGCAGCAGAAGATATCTGCATTGCATAACCCGTCATAAGCGTTTCCTCTTTATGGCGGAACTATAAAGGGAAAACAGCCCGGGGAATATCCGCCAAATGGCCGTTGATCAGGTTTTACTGAACGGATATTCCTTTTTCAGTAAACCGAATAGCCAGTCGTTATGCCATTGCCCTGAAAGGAAATAACTCTCGCGCAACTCACCTTCCAGCTGAAAACCTGTTTTTTCCAGCAGTCGCCTTGAGGCGATATTTCCCGCCGTCACGGTCGCGGTGAGCCGACGGATATTGCCCTGGGTCAGCGCGAAATCACACACCGCCCGCAGAGATTCAAAGCCGTAACCTTTCCCCTGCGCAGAGGGCGCAAAGAGAAAACCGACTTCGGCACAATCTGCTTCCCGGTGCACATAGCCGGTTACGCCCAGCGGCGTCTGGCTGGCCGTCTCACGCACCACAAGGCAGAGCCAGTGCGAGCTGCCCGGTGCCCACGGCAACAGACGAGACTCAAAGGCCTCCCGAATGTCAGCCTCGCTACGCTCATGGGCGACAAAACGCATCACGTCAGGATTTTGCTGTAGCGACAGAAAAAAAGGGCCAGTCTTGCTCTTGCAGCGGCAAGCAGGTGAGACGCGCGGTGGTTAAGGCGGGCATGACGATCCTCCGGAGACATTGCAAATGATTATAGGGTTGTCACTTTATTTCAACAGAAAGTCAGGTATGTTTAACCTCCTATAAATAAAAAGAAAAACGACTTTTAATGCCGCTTTGGCGGTACTCATTGTCTCTCAAGGAAAACAATGATGATTAGCTCATCGCATCATACCCGCGAACAGTTTGAACACTGTCTGGCGGCGATCCGCCAGGCGTCTGTTGAAATCTTACTTCTGTTGAATGTACATGTTTCTGAAGGAAAAGATCCACGCTGGTTTCTGGAACAACTGGATAGCGCCCGCCTGGGGCTGGGCGGATGGGGTGCCGTAGCCAGAAAGCTGAACCTGAATGATGCGGAAATGACGGCCTTTACGCTGCAATTACGCTTGCTTCAGCAGCGCGTTCCCCAGTATGAAAGCGGGCAGGATGTCAGCGAAAACCAGCTGATTGCGGCGATGCGCTTCGTCACATCCCTTGAATATCTGCGTCTGCAACAGCCCCTTCTGACCTACGATACCGGGAGGGTGCCAGACAAGGCGAGCCAGCTCCAGGCGCAGAAACAGGTGCGTGCCATTGAGCTGATGATAAAAGGATTGATACAGCAGGCATGGCCCGATCCGGTGCGGCTGAATAATCATCTTAAGACCTTGTTTAATGCTGAACGTGTGCGTCGCTGGCTGAAAAACGGTGAAATTAATGATGTTCTGAGCGGCATGTTATTTAGTGAGCTGGCCCAGCTGCTGGTGGATAAGAAAGAATTTAGCCGCTACTACGCGTCGCTGTTTAACGCCCCGGACATGCTGACGCTGCTGGTAGAACCCCGCAAAACCCTGCAAACCTTCCTCGAAGATATCCGTCAAATCCGCAACAGCATCACCGTGCAGCAGCCGTTGAGCGGGGCGCAAATCCAGCTGCTCGACAGCTATTACACGCAGATCACCCGCTCCGTTCAGCGCGCGTTTGAGGAAGGGCGGACACGCGTTAACCCGGCGGCGCTGATGGCGGTGGATGAAAGCGAGCTGCATGCATTCTGGGAAAAGGCGAAAAAAATAGACCGCACAACAGGCGGCGATCTGTTTGAAGTGCGTGACAGCATAGAGAAACCGACTCAGCGCGCCGCGCGTACGCCAGAGCAGCGCGAACAGCTGATTTCCGGCGTGCTGTGGGGAGCGGTTGGCGTGATGGTTATCGCGATTGTCGTGGGAGGAGCCTGGCTGGTAACCAGCAGTAAACCGCAGCCGACTGTGGCCAGCACGGCATCTCCCGCGCCGGTGCAGGAGATGCGCGAAACGCCTTCCTCGCGAGAAACGCTGACGCGCATGGGTGTAACCTGGGATGAAAACAACTTCCGTTCAGCGATTAGCCGCAACGATACCCGCGTGGCGCTCCTGTTCTTGCAGGGTGGCATGGACTGGAAAATGTCATGGACGGAGGAGGCATTGTCGGCAGGCTACGATGACGTGCTGGAAGTGATGTTGCGCTACCGCCTGCAAATGACAGAGCAAAAGCCCTGCCGACGCTTTATTAATACGCTTAGCCATGCGATGGCGAACGGCGAATCGCTGACGTCTATGCGTAAGCAGTACTTGAAAGCATTCTGTACCATCCCGGCGGTAGTGAAACGTCAGCAGCACGACGCCGATATGGCAACGCGCCGCGCGAAGACGCAGCCCGATGCCAGTACAAAAAAATGGCAGTCCATCCAGACTGCCATTTATGAAGTGATCCGCTGATTATTTTTCCCCCTCACCCCGGCCCTCTCCCCAAAGGGGCGAGGGAGAAAAGGCCGCACCGTTAAGTCCCCTCTCCCCTCAGGGGAGAGGGTCAGGGTGAGGGGTGAGACTCAGGGCTCCCCATACAGCCCAATCAACCGCCGCACCACGCCATTCGTCCAGCCGAAGCCATCCTGCAACGGATACTCACCCCCGCCACCTTCGCGTGGCGTGCTGCTGGCGATGTGGTACTTCTCAATCAGCTTATGATGGGTTTTGTAGTAATGGTTCACCGTGTGCAGCCAGCTCCAGGCGATCTCATCTCCCAGCGAGTCGTTGCCGTACTGCTTGAACCCCTGGATCGCCATCCATTGTAGCGGTGCCCAGCCGTTCGGCTTATCCCACTGCTCACCTGTTTCATATTCGGTGGCGAGAATACCGCCCGGCGTGAGCAGACGGGCTTTAACGGCATCGGACAGCCGTTCAGCCTGCTCATGCGTCGCCATGCCCACATACAGCGGCACAATGCTGGCCGCAGAGAACAGCGCCAGGGCTTCACGGCGCCAGTCGTAATCACGATAACAGCCGTTCTCTTCGTCCCACAGATAGCGGTTCACCGCCGCGCGCCGGTCGCTGGCTTTCTGGCGGAATAGTTCAGCCGTCTCTTTATCCCCTTTCGACGCTGAGATATTGGCGATAGCGCTCTCCAGTTTGAACAGGAATGCGTTCAAATCGATGGGGATAAATTGCGTCGTGCGGATACTGGCCAGCCGCGCAGGATCGCGCAGCCAGCGGGACGAGTAATCCCATCCTGAGGCTGCCCCGGCGCGCAGGTCGCGATACACCTCGTTCGGCGGACGACCGGAATGACGGGCGGTTTCAACGTCCTCAATCCAGGATTCATCCCGTGGCGTATCACGATCGTCCCAGTAGCGGTTGAGCAATGAGCCATCCGGCATGCGCACCGCACTGCGATAGGCCTGGTTGAGCAGCAGCGATTCCGCCCCGTCCATCCAGAAGGCGTACTCCATCTTGAGATGCTCAAGATAGCGCTTCGCCCCGCGCACGCCGTCCTCTTCAAACAGCTCCACCATCAGGGCAAAAACCGGCGGCTGGGAGCGGCTGAGGTAGTAGGTGCGGTTGCCGTTCGGGATATGTCCGTAGCGCTCAATCAGCCAGGCGAAGTTATCGGCCATGCATTTCAGCAGATCGTTACGACCGCTTTCTGCCAGCCCCAGCATGGAGAAATAAGAATCCCAGTAGTAGGTCTCGCTGAATCGCCCGCCGGGCACAATATAGGCCTGCGGCAGCGCCAGCAGCGACGACCACGGGATGTGATCCTGCGGCTCGCGCGTCAGCACCGGCCACAGGTTATCAATGTGTTCTTTCAGGGAGAAGCCGGGATCAGAGACATACTCTTTACTGTAGTCCTCCGGCAGCCAGAAGTGATTCTCCACAAAGCGCGCCAGGTCGAAATCACGGTGACGACGCACCTTGCGGTAGCGGATCAGGATATCCAGCGGGTCCATTTTCGGCGCGCAGTCTGGGAAAGTTTTGCTGTCCGCAAACAGCCGTGTCGACTGCACATGTTCGAACAGTTCAAGATAACGATCGGCAGGCGTCAGGGCATCGGAGGCAGGTAGCCCCTCGATCATTTCGGGTTCCGGCTCCGCCTCAATCATTTCATCCAGTTTCAACTCGCAGGGATCGGTCTCGTAGCGCAGCTCTTCTGCAATCTCGAACTCGATGTTCTCGGTAGCCTGTAGTTTCTGGTTGAACATGGTGATAAGGACCTCCGGTTGTGTGTTCTAAAAGACAGGTTTTTCCGGGCGTCTTATAAGCGTAGACATTCGCTTCGGTGGATGTGGAGGGATATGTGCGGTAGATCACGATTTTCGGAGCATTCGTTTTGCAACGATTTATGAATGTTAAAAAAATGCCCCTTTGAAGAGGGGCATCAATATCAACGCATTGTTACAAACTCTTCTGCCGCAGTGGGGTGGATCGCCACGGTGTTATCGAAGTCTTTTTTCGTTGCGCCCATCTTCAGCGCCACTGCGAAGCCCTGCAGGATCTCGTCCATGCCAAAGCCTATGCCGTGGATGCCGACGATCTTCTCGTCCGGGCCCACACAGACCAGCTTCATGCGGCACGGCTGACGGTGCGAGGTGACCGCGGTATACATCGCGGTAAACGCCGATTTATACACTTTCACCTGATCGTCGCCGTACTGCTCACGCGCCTGCGGCTCGGTTAAGCCGACGGTGCCGATTGGCGGGTGGCTGAAGACCACGGTCGGGATGTTGCTGTAATCCAGATGTTCGTCCGGCTTGTTGTTAAACAGACGCTCGGAAAGACGACGCCCCGCGGCCACGGCAACCGGCGTCAGTTCTACGGCACCTGTGTTATCACCAACGGCATAAATACCCGGTACGCTGGTGTTCTGGAACTTATCAACGACGATGTAGCCTTTTTCATTGGTTTTCACCCCGGTTGCGGCCAGGTTGAAGTTGTCGGTGGCCGGTTCACGACCAATCGCCCAGATCAGGCAATCAACGGTCTGGCTGCGGCCATCTTCCAGCTCCAGGGTCAGGCTACCGTCCGCATTTTTAACCACCGCTTTTGGCACGGCGTTGGTGTGCAGGGTTGGGCCTTCGGCGTTCATCACCTCGACCAGCGTGTCGACGATTAGCGGATCAAAGCTACGCAGCGGCGCGTGTTTACGCACAAACAGGTGCGCTTCCGCCCCAAGGCCGTTAATCACGCCAGCAAGCTCAACCGCGATGTAACCCGCGCCTACAATGGCAACGCGCTCTGGCAGAGCAGGCAGCTCGAAGAACCCGTCGGAGTCGATGCCGTATTCCGCGCCCGGAATGTTCGGATGGCTCGGACGGCCACCGGTGGCGATCAGGATGTGATCGGCAGTGATCGTCTCGCCGTTCACTTCGATCGTCTTCGCATCCACGAAACGGGCGAAGCCGCGGATCACGTCGACGTTATTCTTGCCCAGCACGTTATCGTACGAGGTGTGAATACGGTCGATATAGGCGGTACGGCTGGCGATCAGCTTATCCCAGTCGAAGTGGTTGATGGTGGTGTCAAAGCCGTAGTCCGGGCCATACATATGGATAGCTTCACGGATTTGCGCGGCATGCCACATCACTTTCTTCGGTACACAACCCACGTTTACGCAGGTGCCGCCGAGTTCTTTGGCTTCAATCAGCGCACACTTCTGGCCGTACATGGCCGCACGGTTGATGGAGGCGATGCCGCCGCTGCCGCCGCCGATTGCGATGTAGTCATAATGCTTAGTCATAGCTTTTGTCCTTAATCGTGAATTGCCGCGATTGTATACCTGAAATCAATAGGTTCCACCGATGGCTGCGATTACTCCGGCACGATCCAGCTTACGGTGGCGTGGCCCGTACCGGCTGGCACCAGCGTTTTGTGCAGCCACGGCAGCACGTTGTTCATCTGCGCTTCGAGCTTCCACGGCGGGTTAATCACAATCATGCCGGACGCGGTCATGCCGCGCTGGTCGCTGTCGGGACGCACCGCCAGCTCAATCTGCAGGATTTTGCGGATGCCGGTCGCCTCCAGATCCTTGATCATGCGCTTAATTTGCGCGCGTAGCACTACCGGATACCACAGGGCATAGGTTCCGGTCGCAAAGCGTTTGTAACCTTCGTTGATACCGGCCACCACCGCCTGATAGTCGGTTTTGATTTCGTACGGCGGGTCGATCAGCACCAGGCCGCGACGCGAAACCGGCGGTAGTTTGGCTTTTAGCTGCTGGTAGCCATCGGCTTTGTCCACGCGGGCGCGGTTATCTTTCTGAAACTCAGCGCGCAGCAGCGGGAAGTCGCTTGGGTGCAGCTCGGTCAACTGGAGGCTGTCCTGCTCGCGCAGCAGCTGGCGGGCAATCAGCGGAGAGCCAGGGTAATAGCGCAGCTGGCCGTTGCGGTTGAAATGATTCACCACGCCGATGTACGGCTCCAGTTCGGCAGGCAGATCGTCCTGCTGCCAGATACGGGCGATGCCTTCCAGATATTCACCGGTACGCTCGGCATGTTCGCCGCTCAGCTGATAACGGCCCGCCCCCGCGTGGGTGTCCAGGTAGAGAAACGGCTTGTCTTTCTCTTTAAGCGCTTCAATGATCAGGCTCTGAACGGTGTGTTTAAGGACGTCGGCGTGGTTGCCAGCGTGGAAGCTGTGGCGATAACTGAGCATGGGTAATGATTTTCCGCTGAATTGACGATTTTCCACAGTTTACAGCAGAACGGCACAGATTACCCGTAGGCCCGGTAAGCGCAGCGCCACAGGGCGTTTTTCGACAACCTCCGGCATTGAAATCCTCTACACTTAACCCCATTACAGAAAACAATATGCACAGCGCCGGATGCGCGCTTCATTCATCTATTTCAACAGGACAGCGTTTATGACCAATCCATTACTGACGCCTTTTTCGTTGCCACCGTTTTCTAAAATCCTCCCTGAGCATGTGGTTCCAGCCGTTACCCAGTCGCTGGAAAACTGCCGCGCGGCGGTAGAGAACGTGGTCGCGCAGGGCGCGCCGTACACCTGGGAAAATCTGTGTCAGCCGCTGGCCGAAGTGGACGACGTGCTGGGGCGCATTTTCTCCCCGGTGAGCCACCTGAACTCGGTGAAAAACAGCCCGGAACTGCGCGAAGCCTACGAACAAA
>ERZ1106969.1416-NODE-1416-length-16833-cov-27.290023_pt1 | contig 16833 bp, 10 predicted proteins | sample MGYA00403685_ERZ1106969 | MGnify/ENA primary metagenome ERZ1106969 (study PRJEB35170, sample SAMEA104062416) | human gut metagenome | biome: human gut; feature: human-associated habitat; material: faeces | place: Denmark | collected 2012-05-18 ... | reverse complement strand
TCAACATTTCAATAGAACCAGTCATATCATTAGGTCTTTTTTCATAAATAGCTAAACCGTTAATCAATTCATATAATAAATTAATATCTTTTTTTGTTGCTTTTCTTATAACAAGATTTTTATTTTTCATATTCTACTCCTAAAAAATAATAATATTAAGAAATAAATTTATTATTTATTTTTTCATATTTAACAACTTTTTTCAATGATATAAATTGATAAATATATGCTTTTGTAATATTTATTTTTTATTAGTTTTTAGTGTGATTTTTTTATATCTAAATTTCTAAGATGTAAATAATTAAGTTAATGATTATCAAACCAATACTTTTCTTTAAATAATGATAAAAATTTGCCTAATTAATAGCTTTCTCTAACTAATGATATAACAAATAATTTAAATAAATTTGAGTACAAAACGGCAATATTACCTACTGAAAATGACTTTATTTATTAAAATAGTCAAAAATCAACAAAATGTAAGGGTTTTCTTGTATTTATTACTTTGTAATAAAATTAAAAATATGTATAATATCTTGTTGTATAGTTAAAAAAATAAGGAGGTTTACTATGACAAAAAACAAAAGCAAAGTTGTACTAGCTTTAGCAATTAGTTGTCTTATTGCATCTTGTACTTCTACTGTTACTAGTAGCTCAAACTCTTCTAGTAACAGTTCAACCAATATTCAAAATAGTGGAAATAGTCAAAGCAGTTCATCTATTACAAATCCAACAAAAATCAATAAAGAAATTATTGCAAAAAAACTAAATTCAGTAGTAGAAGCAAATAATTTTACTTTAGAGACTGAAATTATTGAAGATTCAATTAAAAAAAATGATATTTATAATGAAAAATATGTTCATTTAGAAACAAAAGGAAAGTCACATATTTTAATGCAAAATATTAATGACTCATCTAAAATTAATTCCTATAGTTTTAATAACTCCAATAAAAAACTTGAATTTTTGTCAATTGATAGTGAATTAGTTAATGGTGAATATAAAAACAAAACTAATTTATCTTCATTCAATCCTTTAAATGAATATAAAAACGAAAAGAATAGAGGGACATTTACTAAAGATGATATTTTATTAAGTGTCGATGATTATGTAATTAACAACTTCGGAATTGTTATTTCTTTTGCGTCAATGCTTAATTTAAAAGAACTTGCTGAAAATGAAACATTTGTTTATGCAAAATTTAATTTAGATGAAAAAGAAAATTTGGTTTTTACCCTTGTAGAATTAGTAGGTTTAGATACATTTGTTGATTACGCTCGTGGCACTTTTAAAAATATCAATAATTCTACATCTAAATTAGAAGAAGATTTATTAAATAATTCATTTAATTATGAAACAATTTCTTCTACCGTTTTAGATAGTGCTAAAAAAGAATCTTATGCTTTCGAATTAAAATTTGATCAAACAAATGAATATGGTGGAGGCTGGACAGAAGATACAGGTGTCTATGATGTTCATAAAGATACACTTCACACTAAAATTGGTTATGATGAACATTACTACACTAAAAAGAATAATAATTCTTATGAAGTATATCTTGATTCTCTAAATAATGTACAAGAAAAAGACACTTCTATTGCTTGGAATGATATTAATTATTTAAATGATATCGTTTCATCAAATAACTTAATGAAACTTGATGGAAATAATTTCCGATACATTGGTTCAGACACATTTAAATTATTTAACGCTTTAACATCTGCTAAATCAATGGGTGAGCTTGATATTGAATATATTGATTTTGAAATCGACTCAACTGGATTCAAGTCTGCTCATGCAAAATTCGAAGATAGTTATGAAATTGCTGGGCGCCAAATTGTTTGGTATGAAGCATTTGTTAAAATCTCCGAAGGAAATAATATTACTCTTCCTACACCATTAGAAGAAACAAGTGATACAAATGATATTCGAAAAACATTCAGCTATTTTAAAGATACTTTCTCCGTTAGAATGTATGATGACCGTGATAAAAGCAATGTAACTAATGTCACTTTTTCTAATATTGCAGGTAATAAATATATCTTAAGAGAAGAAAAGACATTAAAACCTGGCTCATTAGAAGAATATAACAATAAAAGAACTGGTTTTGGTATTAATAAAAATAATGAAGTTGTAGAATTTATGATTAATTCAGAAAATGATGTCTTTGCGTTAAGCAAACCAAGAAATGATATTTCTATTACAGATGTTCTTAACATGAATATTAGCGAAAATTTATTTAAGAAATCTACAATGGATGGTGTACCTTGCTATAGTTTAAGAACAAGCTTATTAAAAGTTGATGATAACTTGCTCGGATACAATCATTTAAAAGACTTTCGTCCAATGTCATTAAAAGTTTATTTCACTGATAATAAAGCAATTAAACCAACAAGTTATAATTATCGATATAGTTATAATGATGGACAATCAACTGGATCAGAAACCGTTGAATTTACTGGTATTGGTGCTGACGAAGTAGAAATTGATGAAACATTAGCAAGTAAGATTGCCGAGTTAACAACTTATCAAGAACCTTCTACTTGGGAAATGGAAGAAAATGTTTATGGAACATTAATCTCTTTCTTAGGCGAAGAAAAAGCTAGATTAGTACCTTATATATATGAAAAAGAACTATTTGGAAAATGGTACGCTATTACAACTAATATTGTTAATGGTAAACCAACAAGATTATCGATTTATTTACCAGATACATATATTGACTTTGATGATGAAACAAATTATATGCAACGATTAGAAGATAAAATTAAACAAAATTCACACTTTGTTAAAGATATTGATTCTAAAGGAAAGACTATTTATTACTATGAAGATGGCGATGCTTATACATTAGCCATTGCATTAAGCGGCAATCCAAAAAGTGGAATTGAAGTTTATATTCCAGATTAATGAAAGGAGACTTAATAATATGAATTCAAAATTAAAATTATTATTAGCTTGTTCTATTTTAGTTATTTCTAGTTGCTCAACACCTTCTTATAGTACAAGTATTAGTGACCCTGAAAATACACCTTCAGATTTCTATAACTCCTTACCTCAAGAGAAAAATGAAAATTATTTATATAAATATTTAACATATATCGGTCTTCATGGTAATTACACTTTAACTTATGATATTGAAGGCACTGAATGTTATGACTTATTTAATAAAGATTATTATTATATGTCAATTTTAAATAATGGTGGCATTCTTCTTCCTTATTATGATCAAAATGAAATAGAAGGTAATGTGGTATATCGTTATGAATTAGACAATAATAATATTAACATTCTATTGCCTGAAAATGGTATTAGTAACGAAAAATATTATGTAGATAGCATCAACGAAATAAGTTATTTTTCCTTGTTAGCGGATGAAACTGATACAAGATACCATATCTCTCGTGATTCATTTATTTATAATAAAACCGAGAATAAATATTATTCTAATAGTGTAACTTTAAATTCATTATTAACAATTGCTGTTGGCTATTCTAGTTTAGTATTTAATGGATTAGTATCTGGTGTATCATTTGATTTCTTAAATAATGGGGATATCTCTTACACTATTTACATGACTGGATTAGATGAAAATGGAGAAAAATATTCTTCTAAAGTTACAACAGCAAAATTCTCAAATATCAATGGTTCAAAAATAGAATCAATAGAGAAATATAAAAAAGATTTTTCTTTTAAAGAAACATTAAATGAATCTAGTGAAGATTTATTTACATCTACTTCATTAGCTACTCACAGTGTTGTTGAACAACAAGTTGGCAACGAAGAAAAAGAAACAATTTTAAACAGTGATTTAAAATATAATTCTAATTTTATTAATATTGATACTAATGATCTTGTGAATAATAGAAAATATTCTTATGTTTATAAAAATAAAGAAAATATAGCTACTGTTGTTGGAATTAATGGTTTAAACGAAGTTATTGAAGATGCATCTGATGTTTCTTGGAATGATTTAATTAAACCTAGTGAAGTATTTGATCACAATGCTTTTAGAAAAATAAGTGACAATACTTATCGATATTTTGGTTATCATAGTGAAGCATTATTTTTCTCATTAACCTATTTAAACTTTGAAATGGCAATTAAGAGTTTAGACATTGTTGTAGAAAATAATTCTATTAAAGAAATGAATGTTGCTTTATATCGCAATGTATCTGATGAAGATTCTAGTTATATATCAACTTTTATTAAAGTAACATTCTCAAAAAATCCTACAATTAATGAACCAACACCATTTACTATTACTACCCAAAAAGAAATTGAAGATAATAATAGAATTAGTCAAGCATTTAGTAAAATTAAATCTGGCAACAATTTTGAAGCAATAATTGAAGATTATGGTTCCTACACAAACATGAAAACTAAAATGATTGTAGCAGACAATATCGTTTACTTTGAACAATATGAAGAATTATCCACAACAGTTATTAGTTCTCGTGGTTATGTTGAAAAAGAAGGAAAAGTAATTCCATTTGTTGTTGAAACTAATGATCAAGGAGAAAAAACTCCAAAAGCACTTAGTTCAGAAAATGTAGAAAAAACATTGAATGACTATATTGGATTTAGTTTAAGTTCTTTAGTATTTACACTTAATGATAACATTATTGTTCCTAAAACAAATGTAATTGATATTGCTAATTATATGTTTCCACAATTCTTCTCTGATTTCTCATTAAGTTATATGATTGTGGATACATTAAAAATGAACTTAAACAATAATAATGAAATCACAAAAATTTTATATAACTATAGTCGACCTGTCGGAGATTCTTATCAATCTTACGAAGGAAAAGAATCTATTACATTTTCAAATTATGGAACTGCAAAGTTAGGACCTAACCTAACTAAAAAGATAAACGCATTATAATAAATGGAGTAAATATTTATGAAAAAAGGAAAATTATTAATCTTAGTGTTATTACCTCTTGCCCTTGCAAGTTGTAATAACCAAACATTAAATTCATTTACAAGTGGAAGCTCAGTTTCCACCACAATAAATGACTCAACATCAACTACTTCACAAGAAATTCTACCTACTGATATTGATGTCCAAGTTAATGGAGAATATATTTTAAATAACAATATCTATGATGTTTTAGTAGGAGAAGAAATTTCTTTTACTAACAAAGTTATGCCTGAAAATGCTACTAATAAAGAAATTGTTTACACTATCTCTGATGAACACAAAGATGAAGTATCTCTTAGTAAAGATAAAATCAAATTTCTTAAAGCTGCTAATGAAATTAAAATAAATGTATTTGTTAAAGGGACATCAGTAAACAAAGAATTAATATTTAAAGTTTCAACTTTGGAATCTAGATTCTTATCATCTTTAAAAAATATTAAAGACTCAACCAAGGCAGCAGAATTAAAAGCAAATAAAGTAACATTCCAAAATTCTTCTGACAATGTAATCACCGCAGAATTATTTAAAAATGAATTAATTCAAACAACTACATCTGGTTTAAAAATCGTTAGACAAATTAAAAACAATACTTATTATGAATATCGTTTTGATGATGGATATCTAATTGAATTTGTAAAAGAAGAAATAACAAACGAAAATAGACAAGATGCACAACAAAAAACAAATTATATTTTTGCTAATAATCAATATGGTTTTTATACAATTTTATTTGGAGATAATGGATTAATTAATGATTTTACAAAAAATGCAGGTACTCTAAAATGTGAAACTACTTCTGATGGATATATTTTATCCACATCTTCTAGTAGCAAAGATTCTATTACAGAAGAAATGACTTATTTAAAAGAAACGTTAACATTAAATGTTAAAGAAAATGTTGTTACAAAATTTGATTTTGAAAAACAAGAATTTGATTCAGAAACATCGACAACACCTTTAGCTACATCATTTATTAAGATGACTTTAGAAGGAACAAGCAAAATAGAAAATGCAAACTCTATTAATGAAGATGATTTCAAATATGGTGATTTTACTCCTTCTATTTCCACTTCAAACGGAAAATATTATGTAGGAATGACTTATGGCTTTGATATTGCTTCTAATAACGAAAATGCTTCTGATTTAGTTGATAAAATTACTGTAACTAAAGTTGAAAATGATGGAGAATACGAAGGTGATGTTCTCACTTATAATTCTTTAAGTGAAACATTTAAAGTAAACATTGCTGGCAAAGCAAAAATTACTTTTAGATCACAAAGTGGTGTAACTAAAACTATTTCTATTACTACATCTAAACGACCAGTTAATTATATCATAATCGATCAAGAAACAAGTCAAATCACACAAGGCCAAACTATTAAATTAAGTGCAACTGTTTATCCTAATACTGTTTCACAAAATTACGTAGCTAAAATAACTGAAGGTGACTCCCTTGCATTATTAACTAAAAATAGTGATGGTTCTTATTCATTAACTGCCAATGAAAATGCCACAGTAGGTGCAACAATTAAAGTAATATTTGAAGCAGCTGAACTTAAAGAAGATGGTAGTAAAGCAATTGCAGAAATTACTTTAACAATAAAAGAAAAATCATCTTCTTCTGATAATAACTTAGCAGGTGAATGGACTGCGATTAATGATGATGCTGGATATAATCCTACTTTAGTATTAAATAATGATGGTACTGGTACATTAGATTTTTTTAATGTAGATTATTTTATGAATTCAAGTCTTACATTAGAATGGCAAAATGATAATACAAACATTATCACTAAGATAAAAGAACTTGATTATAATGGTGAAGAAATAGAAAATCAAAATTACATTATTGAAGAATCAACTTACACTAATGGTGTTCTAAAAATAGTTCTTGGTGATGCTTTTGATTCTAGCTTAAAATATACTTTCACATTTCAAAAAGCATAATAAATAAATTTTTTTAAAAGAATTAAAAATTAAAATAAACCCAAAAAGTTAGACCGAGAAACCGAAAAGACTTGAGGGTTTTTTTATTATTTCATTTAATACTCTCATTAACTAAACAACTATCTTTATTATGTATAAATGTCAATGAAGGCAAAAAAAGTCCATCATTATTAACCAATTGACTAACTATTATAATGTTTTTTTCCACCTTTTAATTTGAATTGTACCATCTTCATTTACAATTGATTCATCAAGCATAGAATTCTATAATATCGAATTGTGTGTTTTTATAATGGATTCTTCTTTGACAACTGCTATCTCATCAATAGAAATAAATACAGAATCAGTTATTATTTTAGTATATCAATTTTTCATAATAAGAAATCTATTAAATTAGCATGTAAAACACCATTTTCATCATAAAAACTTGAGATAATATCATTTCTAATTATTATCTTCTTAAAAAAATCTTTAGTTAACTTAAGTGAATCAAGTTCAGAATTCATTTTAGTATCTTCTTCGATTCTAAGAGCTGATTGAATATATACTTTATTATCAAAATTATTTACAATAAAATCAATCTCTTTTTGTTTCTTCGCTCCATCTCTTCTATCCTCAATAACACCAACATCAACAGAATAACCACGCATAATAAGCTCATTATATATAATGTTTTCCATTATATGTCCTGGATCATTTTGTCTATAATTTAATCTTGAATTCCTAAGGCCTATATCTGTGTAATAATACTTGTTGGGATAACCAAAATAAGTTTTACCTTTAATATCGTACCTTTTTGCCTCAGATATTAAAAACGCATCTTGTAATTGGTTTAAATACCTTGTAATTAGTCCTGCATCAATTTTACTTGATGTTTTAACATTAATAGAATTAGCTATATTTGAAGAATTAGTTAATGAACTAATTTGAGAAGCTAGATAATTTAATATTTCTTCTAAAACATCTTCTCTTTTTATTTTTCCGTGTTCAACTAAATCTTTTAAATATATTTCGCTATATAAATTATTAAGATATGCTTTTTTTTCTTCATCAGTCTTTAAATTTATTAATCCTGGCATTCCACCATATTGCATGTATTCATCCAATAAATCTCTTTTATCAATTTGCTTAAACGAATAAATCTCTTTAAAAGATAGTGGATATACTTTTATTTGACTAGATCTACCTCTAAATTCAGTAGCAATATCACTAGATAACATTTTAGAATTAGAACCAGTAACATAACAATCTAAACTTGAATATCCTTTTAATTCATTTAGCATATCATAAATAGTTACAACAATACCACTTTCTTCGTCTTTTACTTCATTAGTTAATTGAACTTCATCAATAAATAAATAATATTTATTATCTTTATCATTAGTAACTATATTTTCAACATAATCACATAAAGTAATTGGATTTCTATATTTCAAATATTTTCTTTTATCTAATTCGATTTTTATGATATTATTTTATTCAACTCTACTTTTAATCAAATAATCATAAAACAATTCAAATAATAATATAAATTTACCACACCTTCTAATGCCCGTGATAACTTTAATGTTACCATCCCACATTTTTGAAATTATTTGATTTAAATAATATTCTCTATTTATCATGACACATGCTCCTTTAATATAGATTTAGAGTCAGTTTTGTCCTTACTTTTGTATTGATTGTGTCATGAATAATCCATTAAAGCAATATAATAACTGAACTTTATACAAAACTAAAATCAAACTTTAGTTCTAAATTGAACCATCGCAAAAACAAAAAAAGTTCGACATATTTTACTACATCAAACTTTATAAAACTAAATGGGGCGATTAATCAGAATCGAACTGACGCATGTCTGGTTCACAGCCAGATGTGTTAACCACTTCACCATAATCGCCATTTGCCTATTTATTGTAGTAAATTTTAATTAAGTTGTAAAGAATAAAATTAATTTTAATAAAAATTTGTTATTTTAGCTACTTTAGGTATTTAATTTAGATGTGTTAATAATGATTTTGTTATATTTTATAAAAAGTTGTTGATTTAAATTTTAAATTAAGTAATATTAAGATACATATATGTAGACAGTTCATGAACCATCCTGTCTTTAAACAAAACTCGGACACTTTTTTTGTGCCTTGGTTCAAAAGGAGATATTATGAATTTAAAAATTAAAAGACTCACCTTTTCTGCCATGATTGCTGCTTTGTATTTTGTATTTTGTTTTGTTGAGCAATCATTTGCATCAGGAGCAATTCAATGTAGGTTATCAGAAGCATTTTGTTTATTACCTTTATTTTTTCCTGAAGCAATAATTGGAGTAACAATTGGTTGTTTAATATTCAATGTTACTAATGGTATTGTATATGATATGATTTTTGGTACATTAGCCACATTAATAGCAGGTATAATTACTTATTTCATCGGTAAATTTATTAAAAATAAACCATTAAGAATTTTTTTAGGTGGTTTAAGTCCAGTATTATTAAACGCTATTGTAATACCTTTTGTTTTAATCTATGGATATGAGTTAACTGATGCATATTTTTATTTATTTTTAACTGTAGGCATTGGTGAAGCTTTAGCAGTTTATATAGCAGGAACTATTATTTATTTTCCTTTAGAGATATTATTTAAGAAATTTAAATTGATAAATGAATAATTTATTATTCATAACAAAATTTATAAATTTTTTAGCACTCATGTATTGACAGTGCTAAAAATTGTGATATACTATATTTAGCATTCAAGGATGTAGAGTGCTAAAAGGAGGTCACATTATGGATGATAAAATTACAGAAAAAGTTGCACAAGCAATAAATAAAGCTGTAGAAATCGCAAAAGAAAATAAAAGCCCTGATATTGATGTTCCTCATTTATTAAAAGCTATTATTGATGATGATAATTCTTTATTAGTTAATATTTGCTTAAAAGAAAATATTAATGTTAATCAAGTTAAATCCATTATTGATTCTAGTATTAATAATAAAATTAAACAAGATTCAAGTGCTGAACCATTTCCTTCAACTGACTTTAATTATTTATTAAACAACGCTAGTAAGTATCAAAAAGAATTTGGTGATACTTATTTAAGCATAGAACATATACTTTTATCATTATTTGATAATAGACATTCTATTGTAAATTCACTTTGTAAAGTTAACAATTTTACAAAAGCAAATTTCAATGAAGCAATAACTCAAATAAGGGGAGGTAATAAAGTGGAAGATCAAAATCCAGAAAATAAATATGAAGTCTTGAAAAAATATGGTCGAGATTTAATTGAAGAAGTTGCTAAAGGCAAAATCGATCCAGTTATTGGTCGAGATGAAGAAATTAGACGAGTAATCCAAATTCTTTCAAGAAAAACTAAAAATAATCCAGTTTTAATTGGTGAACCAGGTGTTGGTAAAACTGCTATTGTTGAAGGTCTTGCATGGCGTATATTTAAAGGAGATGTTCCATTTTCTTTAAAGAACAAAACAATTTTCGAACTAGATTTAGGATCATTAATTGCTGGTGCTAAATATCGTGGTGAATTTGAAGAAAGACTAAAAGCTACTTTAAATGAAGTTATTAAATCTAATGGTCAAATCATCATGTTTATTGATGAAATCCATACTCTTATTGGAGCAGGTAAAACTGATGGAGCAATGGACGCTGCTAACTTATTAAAACCTATGTTAGCGCGTGGTGAAATTCATTGTATTGGTGCTACAACCCTCGACGAATATCGTAAATACATTGAAAAAGATCCAGCATTTGAAAGAAGAATGCAAAAAGTCATGGTCGATGAATCTTCTTTACAAGATACAATCTCAATTTTAAGAGGTTTAAAAGAAAGATATGAATCTCATCATGGTGTACAAATCCTTGATGAAGCATTAGTTTCAGCTGCTGTTTTATCAAAAAGATACATTACAGATAGATTCTTACCTGATAAAGCTATCGACTTAGTTGATGAAGCATGTGCTGCTGTAAGAATGCAAATTGATTCAATGCCAATAGAACTTGATGAAATAAATAGACAAGTATCTCAATTAGAAATTGAAAAAGTATCTTTAACTAAAGAAGATACTGAATATGCTAAAACCACTTTAGCTAAACTCGATAAAGAATTAGCTTCTTTAAAAGAAAAACAAACTATTTTAAAAGCTAAATGGTTAAAAGAAAAAGATGAATTAGCTAAATCTAAAAACTTAAAATCACAATTAGAACAAGCAAAACTTGATTTACAAAAAGCTTTATCAAATGCTAATTATGAAACTGCTGCTAGATTACAATATCAAACAATTCCTGATCTTGAAAAATCTATTAAAGATTTTGAAAAAAAAGAAAAAGATGGAAGAATGCTTGATGAAGTAGTAAAGCAAGAAGATATAGCTAATGTTGTATCTAAATGGACAGGCATTCCAACTAATAGATTAAAAGCTTCTGAATCTAGTAAATTACTTAATCTTAAAGAAAATCTTGCTAAAAGAGTTATTGGTCAAGATGAAGCAATTACTAAAGTTAGTGATGCAATCATTAGATCAAGAGCAGGTGTTAATGATGAAAATAGACCTTTAGGTAGTTTCTTATTCTTAGGTCCAACTGGTGTTGGTAAAACAGAAGTTGCTAAATCACTTGCGTTAAACTTATTCGATTCAGAACAACAAATTGTTCGTATAGATATGTCTGAATATATGGAAAAATTTTCTGTATCTAGACTTGTAGGAGCCCCACCAGGATATGTTGGCTATGAAGAAGGTGGACAATTAACTGAAGCAGTTAGAAGAAAACCTTATTCCATAGTCTTACTTGATGAAATTGAAAAAGCACACCCAGATGTCTTTAATATCTTACTTCAAGTACTTGATGATGGTAGATTAACAGATTCTCAAGGAAGAGTTGTTGATTTTAAGAATACAATTCTTATCATGACAAGTAATATTGGTTCAGAATATCTTTTAAAAGGTAACAATAAAGAAACTCAAGAAGCAGTTAGAAATGAACTTAACAAATATTTCAAGCCAGAATTTATTAACCGTATTGATGATATAGTTTTCTTCAATTCTCTTGATAAATCAGTAGTAGAAAAAATTGCTCAAAAATTCATTGATGAACTTGCTGAACGTCTTAATAAAAAACAAATTGAATTAGAAATCACACCAAATGCTTTACATCAAATTTCTACTGATGGATTTGATCAAACTTATGGTGCTAGACCTTTAAGAAGATATATACAACAAAATATTGAAAATCCAATAGCATATAAAATTATTTCTTCTGAAATAAAAGAAAAATCATTAGTAATTATAGATTATGTTAATGATCAATTTGTCTTTAAAGTAGAAGAAAAGAAATAATGCATTGGTTAATAAAAAATCTGCTTAAATTAGGCAGATTTTTTTATTTATATATTTTCACTTTACAAGAAGTATCATTTAAATCACTAACAGATATTTTATAATCAATTTGTTCACCATCATTAAATGAATCACCATTAATAAAGAAATGTCTATTAGCACTAAATTCACTACCTTCAGTCCACAATGTAATGCTTGGATCTAATTCTCTAACACGATTAGTAATACGATTATTTTCAGCTTTATCAAGTAAATGTAGATATTTATATTGATAAGAATATGGGCTTTTTAAAAATGATCTATCTGCACTGTTAGAAGCGCCCACATAACAAAAACTATAATTAGTTTCTTCACTCATTATATCAACATATTTTTTAGCAATATAATCATCAGATAAAGTAGCAACTAATTCTACAAGCCTAGAATCAACATGATAAATTCTTAATCCAGAATAATCATACATTTTTGTACCTTTAGTATAAGGATGCAAAGAATCTATTTCATTTAATCCTAAAGGAGTATAATATTCAATTAACAAATATTCATCATAACTTGATCCATTCCAATCATTTTTTATTAAAATAGCTTCAGGATATAAACTACTAGTTTTTAGTTCTATTTCACATTCATCAGTTACTACATAAGGTTCAAGCCAACCTAGAACAAATTTAGAAAAAACATTATGATCTCCAACATTATATGATTGCATATCTAAAGCGCCTGCTGGATCCCAAGAAGATAAATCATCATAACAATAATAATCATCTAATCCTAATAAATGACCAGTTTCATGAATAAAAGTATGTGTTTCTAATTTACCTTGATTATATTTATCATAATATCCATTTTTTAAGAATTGATAACTTGCCCACATAAAATTATTAATAGTTAATTCACTTTTATAGTCACTATAATATGAGCACCATGCCCAATAACTAGAATCACTATCAGTTGAATAATTATTAGAATATAAAAAGACAACATTATCTAAAAAATTATCATTATCTAAATTATAATTTTTATATTTACTAATATCGGCTTTTAAAAATTCTTTAATAATATATTCAGGGGCACTTTCTCCATACCTATTTAATGCTTTAACTGAATAATTTGATTGTAAAATATCACTAACTTCACCAGTTAAATTTAATTTTCCATAACTAGATTTATAAAAGAAATCATGTACTGAATAAAATGCTGTTTGATTACTATCACCAAAAAAAGCAATATTAACTTCATTAATCATATTTGATGTCCAAACAGGTGCGTCAGTTAATTGAACTGGAACCACTAAAATTTTTTGTTCACCAATAGTATTAGATGTATACCAACCAATTTGAGAATTAATATCACGAGGATAATATCTTAATGCATCTCTATGTGGTTTATAATAACCATCAAATAATTCTGCATTATTTTCATCTGCAGAAAAAGTAAAAGTATTACCAGTAGTCATTCCTGAACATGAACTTAAAGTAAATAATAAAACAAATGTTGAATATAAATAAATCTTTTTCATAACAAAATAATTATAAATTATGATTTAATAATTTAACACAAATAAATAATTATTTTTTAAAATAATAATTAAATTTTTAAACACTTATGATAAAATCAATGTTAGGTGAAGAATATGAATACAAATGAATTAAAAATTGGCTGTCACCTTTCTGCAAGTGATGGTTATTTAAAAATGGCAGAACAAATTATATCTTTAGATGGTAATACATTTCAATTTTTTACTAGAAATCCTCGTGGAGGTCAAGTAAAACCTTTAGATGTAGATGATATAGAAAAATTTAATAAATTTGCTGAAGAACATAACATTTCTTATATTGTCGCGCATGCTCCATATACAATGAATTTATGTTCAGATAATCCAAATACTAGATTATTTGCTTTAGAAGTTTTTAAAGATGATTTAAAACGTTTAAATTACGTTAATAAAGTATATTATAATTTCCACCCAGGTAGCCATGTTGGTCAAGGTGTAGACGTTGGTATATCTTACATTGTCGATGCATTAAATAATGCTTTAAAGCCAGAACAAAGAACCATGGTTTTATTAGAAACAATGGCAGGCAAAGGCACAGAAATTGGAAGATCATTTCAAGAATTAAGACATATCATTGATCAAGTTGAATTAAAAGATCATATTGGAGTTTGTCTAGACACATGTCACATTAATGATGGTGGATATGATATTGTAAATAATTTAGATAATGTTCTTGAAGAATTTGATAAAATTATCGGTTTAGATAAATTAAAAGCAATTCATTTAAATGATTCAATGAATCCATGTGGAGCACATAAAGATAGACATCAAAAAATAGGTCAAGGATATATTGGAATAGATGCAATTACTAGAATTATTAATCACCCTAAATTAAAAAATTTACCTTTTATCTTAGAAACACCTAACGATTTACAAGGTTATAAATACGAAATTGATTTACTTAGAAGTAAATATAATGGTTAATTATGCAAAGATATTTTATAGATAAAAATTATGATCATATAGAATTTAATAATGAACAATTACATCACATTACTAAAGTAATGAGAATGAACATTAATGATAAAATTGAAGCAGTTTTTAATTCTAAATGTTATTTATTAAACATTACTTCATTATCACCTTTTTCTTTTGAAATTATTGAAACGTTAACTAGTAATAGTGAATTAAATGTTGATATTACTCTTTTATATTGTTTACCTAAAGGTGATAAATTAGATTTAGTTATTCAAAAAGCAACTGAAATTGGAGTTAAAAATATTATTTTAGTTCAATCAAGTCGATGTGTTTGTAAATTTAAAAAAGAAGATTTTAATAAAAAATTACAAAGATTTAATAAGATTGCAAGTGAAGCCAGTGAACAATCTCATAGATTAATTATACCAACCATTAAAGATATTATTGATTTTAAAGATATTAAAAATTATTCTTTTGATCATGCATACATTGCTTATGAAAAAGAAGAAAATAATACTTTTAAAAATAGCTTTAATAATGTTAAGCCTCATCAAAGTATTGGAATAATTATCGGTTCAGAAGGTGGATTTTCTCAAGAAGAAGTTGAATATGCGATAAATAATGGTTATAAATCATTAAGTTTAGGAAAAAGAATATTAAGAAGTGAAACAGCTTGTTTATATTCTCTTAGTGTATTAAGCTTTCTTGTGGAGGATTTATGAAAAGTTTTTTAGTAACAACATTAGGTTGCAAAGTTAACACTTATGAAAGCCAAGCCATGAAAGAAATATTATTAAATAATGGTTATGTTGAAGATTATATTAATCCTTCTTTAATTATTATTAATACATGTGCAGTTACTTCCGTAGCCGAACATAAATCTAGGCAAAAAACTTCTTCTTATGCAAAAAAATTTCCTAATGCTATTATTGTAGTATGCGGTTGTTCAACTAATATTCATCCTGAAGATTATCAAAAAATGAATTTTGCACATATTATTATGTCAAATAATAATCATGAATATATTCTTAAATTAATTGATGAATATAATAAAACTCATAAACAAGTTTTTGCTGTTGATAATAATAAAAGACAAAGAAAATATCAAAATTTAAGAATTTCTTCTTTTGATGAACAAGTAAGAGCTTTTGTAAAAATTGGTGATGGTTGCAATAATTTTTGTTCTTATTGCATTATACCTTTTAGTCGTGGAAATTTACGTTCAAGAGATAAAGATGAAATATTATGTGAAATATCACGTTTAATTGAAAATAATTATCAAGAAATAGTCATAACAGGCATTGATTCAGCTAGTTATGGTTTAGAATTTGATAATTATAGATTTAACGATTTATTAGAAGATATAATGCAAATTAAAGGTCTTAAAAGATTAAGAATTTCTTCTATTGAAGCAAGTCAAATCGATGATAGATTTATTTCATTATTAAAAAAATATCCTGCTATTGCTCCTCATTTACATATTCCTTTACAATCTGGTAGTGATACAGTTTTGCAAAGAATGAAAAGAAAATATAGTTGTGAAGAATTTTATCAAAAAATAAAAAAAATCAAAGAAGAATTACCAGATGTAGCGTTAGCATGTGATGTAATAGTTGGTTTCCCTCAAGAAACAGAAGAAGAATTTTTACAAACATATAATTTTATAAAAAAATGTGGTTTTGCATTCTTACATGTTTTTCCTTATTCAATAAGGAAAGGAACATACGCTGCTACATTACCAAATCAAATTAATGATCAAACAAAAAAAGAAAGAGTTAGTAGATTAATATCTTTAGGTAAAGAATTAAGTAATGAATACAAAAAGAAATTTATCAATAAAGAATTAAATGTTTTAATAGAAAGTTATGATAAAAAAACTGGTTTATATCATGGTTTAAGTGAAAATTATCTTGATTGTTATATAAAAAGTAACACCAATATTATTAATACTTTTGTAAAATATATTTATCATATAGATTAAAATATTATTAACACAAACAATTAAAAACAAATATTTTATTTAATTTGTTGACACATTTATCTTATTCATATAAAATAATGGTCGTATCTTGATTAATACTTAGGAGGTGTGTATCAATGGCAGTACCATTTAGAAGAACATCAAAAACTACAAA
>ERZ1106969.1413-NODE-1413-length-16875-cov-16.216290_pt1 | contig 16875 bp, 18 predicted proteins | sample MGYA00403685_ERZ1106969 | MGnify/ENA primary metagenome ERZ1106969 (study PRJEB35170, sample SAMEA104062416) | human gut metagenome | biome: human gut; feature: human-associated habitat; material: faeces | place: Denmark | collected 2012-05-18 ... | reverse complement strand
TCTGTGCAGGATCATAATTACTGGCTTTTAAATGCTGCCAGAATGTATAGCGGTCGTTACTGTTTCCCACAGTTCCCTGATCATATCCGATCAGATTATTCAGGGCTGCTTTCTTTGCCATATCAGCGATCAGAGAAGCGGTCTTTCGGTTTTCAAATCTGAGGACACACATCCATGGACGACTGTACCAGTTCATAATCTGATATTCGGTTCCTGTCTGGTCACCTGCTTTTCCTCCTGCATAACGGCCGTTCTCGTCATGACCGCAATTGGAAATCTTTACCATTATTTTTTTCTCCCTTTTTCATTCTCTGATTCTGAATCTTTATATTTTGTCCGATCCCAGATTCCTTTTACTTTTTCCCAGCCACCAGTCGATACCAGATAGACAATAAATGCTGCGACCAGGGAAGCAAACACATAATACCATGTGATTGCAATATTATAATATGTGCATAGAACTACCAGTGTCACCGGACATAAGAGCAGAGAGGCTGCGAGTGCCACGATGCTGGTGGGAATCTTTTTTATTACAGGGAGTTCTTTGATCACCTGTACGATGATTGATACCAGGAATGCCAGACCTCCGATCAGTGCCAGACCATAAGTTACATATTGCATCATTACATTTACTTCCATAGAAAATCTCTTTTTTCTAATACAATATGCTTTTTTCCATGATTGGTTTACAGGTAAAAATACCATTGAATTTCTCATGGGAAATTCAGAAACTGTAAATATTCTGAGGGTATTGTTTTATAGGATTATCATACCTCTGACCAAACTGATTATAAAATCCATTATAAGAATGAAGAGACAAGAAAGAATCCTGCCCGGAAGGCTTCAAACGGATTTAAAATCCTTCCTGTCTGCGGACTTTCCAGAGTTTGGCTCGTTTTTGAGCAGCTTCATTTTCAATCTGCTGAGTTACACCCTCAATGATAAGTCCCGGAACTTCGACAGGATTCTGATTCTCGTCTGTTCCAACCATTGTAAAATAAGCGCGGTTGATCATAGTTCTGGTTCCGTCAAGAGCCTCGCAATAAGTATCAATACGAACCTCCATAGAAGAACGTCCTACATGAGTAAGCCTTCCGATCAGGACAATTGTATCATTTACTCTGGCTCCTGCTTTGAAATACATGTTATCGACAGCAACAGTCACTACATTCATTTCCGCATGGCGTTTTGCAACAATTCCGGCAGTTTCGTCGATCCACGCGAGCAGTTGACCGCCAAATAAATAGCCGGCAGCGTTAAGACATTTCGGCATTAATAAATGGGACTGTTCTGTTAAGGAGTCTTCGACCCGTTTCATTCTTCTTTCTGACATTTCATATCTCTCCTTTTTCTGACGTGCTTTTATATTTATCTGCTTTATTGGGATAATCCCGATAACAGGCAGCTTTTCTAAGCTGAATTTCTGTCAAGCCAATACTCACAGTTGAAGCAGATGATCTAATTGTAACCTGACTTGATTCAGATATAAACTCAAAACACAAATATTATAGCACATTCTTTATATTTGTGGTATATTATATGAATATTTACCGTAAAAACAGCAAAAGTATATATAAAAGCCACCTTTACTCTGTAGAATTTTAATGCGTTATCACTTTAATATGATTGTACATAAAAAAATACAATCTTTAGCTTGCCTTTCCTTTCACTTTACTGTAAAATCATTAAATAGGTAAAAATACAAATGTTCGCCATACCAAAACACTGATTGCAAGGACGTATCCGCTCTTCACTGTATCAGTGTTTTTTAGCAGAAATGCCTACATAATAATCATGGGGAAATGAGGAAAGATATTATGGAAAAACATGAAATGATGAGTCTGGAAGACTCCAAACAGCTTCGTGAAAGAATGAGATTCTTCGAACAGGAACTGCTCAAGAATCATCATATCGATCCAAACCTGTATGTAGAATATGATGTAAAAAGAGGCCTTCGTGATTCAGCAGGTAAAGGTGTTCTGACAGGTCTTACAGAGATTTCTGATGTCAATGGATATAACCTGATCAACGGAAGGCAGATTCCGGCAGATGGACGTTTATATTATCAGGGAATTAATGTACAGGATATTATCAGTGGTCTGAAGGGCAGGCGTTTTGGTTTCGAAGAAACTATTTATCTTCTGATCTTCGGTAAGCTTCCTGACAAAGATGAACTTGCAAGATTTCTGGATGTAATGTTCGATATGGAAGATCTGGGCGGCCGTTTTGTTCGAGACGTCGTTATGAAGGGAACTAATGCAAACATTATGAATGCTATGCAGCGTTGTGTCCTCGCTCTTTATACATATGATGACAACCCGGAGGATATTTCTCCGGAGAATGTACTTCGTCAGTCTCTGGAACTGATCGCAAAGCTTCCTGAAATTGCGGTATATTCTTATCATGCATATCGTCATTTCCGTAAAGATGATACCTTATTTATCCGTAATCCGCAGAAAGGGCTTTCCCTCGCTGAGAACATCCTTCTTATGCTCCGTCCTGACGGACAATATACAGAGCTGGAGGCAAAGGTTCTGGATATTGCACTGATTCTTCATGCAGAGCATGGCGGTGGTAACAACTCCACTTTTACTACTCATGTAGTAACTTCTTCAGGTACAGATACTTATTCTTCCACAGCTGCGTCTATCGGATCTTTGAAAGGACCGCGTCATGGTGGTGCAAATCTGAAAGTCCAGAATATGTTCGCCGATCTGAAAGCAAATGTAGAGCACTGGGATAATGAAGATGAGCTCATTGACTATCTTCAGAAAGTACTGAATAAAGAGGCGTTTGATCATGCAGGACTCATCTATGGTATGGGACATGCAGTTTATACACTCTCCGATCCCCGTGAAGTGATCCTGAAACGTTTTGCTCAGGCACTGGCTGAAGAGAAGGGAATGACAGAGGAATTTGAACTCTATGACAGAGTAGAAAATATCGCTGGCAAACTGATCATGGAACACAGAAAACTGTTCAAAAATGTCTGTGCTAATGTGGACTTCTACAGCGGATTTGTTTACAGTATGCTTGGTATTCCGGAAGAATTATTTACTCCGATTTTTGCCATTGCGCGTATGCCTGGCTGGAGTGCTCATCGTCTGGAAGAACTGATCAATGCAAACAAGATCATCCGTCCTGCTTACAAGTATGTCGGACATCATACAGACTTTGTTGCTTTTGATGAAAGATAATATATGAGAAATATAAACTGGCTGCGGTTAATTCTGCAGTCAGTTTTTGGTCATAACAGAAAACTTTTTGATAAAATATGTTTGCATTTATTCTATGATATCTGTATAATTTAGAAAAATACATATACTTTATAATTTGATACCATGTAGTTTTATGATAACTTATTGTAAATAAGGAACAGCGATCCACTAATACTGATATTACCAGTGTTTTGTCGGATTGCTTTATTTATATCAGAAAAAGGAGGTATTTTATTATGGCAAAGGAACAGATTGCAGTTGCAGAACTGGTTTTAAATATGATCCTTGGCAAAACAGGCGGTACGCGGGTAGATTATTTTCCCCAAAAACCGGATTTCCCGTTTGGTGAGCCTTATGAACAGGAATTCGAACGTGCAACACCGGAGAGCCAGGGGATTTCCTCTGATCTGTTTACTGCTCTTCTACGGGAACTGGATGCTTCGAAAGATACGGAAATGCATCACTTTATGGCATTGCGTCATGGCAAAGTAATCTGTGAATGTAATTTTGCTCCCTATCCAGGGGGAATGTGGCATATTACTCATTCCATGTGTAAAAGTATTACAGGTATGGCAATCGGTATGATGGTTGAAGAAGGAAAACTGAAACTTGATGAAAATATATACGATATTTTTTCAGATCAGGTAAATGCTTTTTCAAAAATTTTCCGTCCTGTGATCACAGTGGAAAATCTTCTGACTATGACAAGCGGTGTGACCTTTAATGAATCCGGGATCGTATCCGGAAATGACTGGCTTGGAAGTTATCTGAATGCATCGGTAAACGGAAAACCGGGAACAGAATTTCAGTATAACAGTCTGAATACTTATGTGCTTTCTGCAATTGTGACTAAACGTACGGGCGAGACTTTGACCGACTATCTGAAACCACGACTTTTTGAGCCTCTTGGAATTACAAAATATTACTGGGAAACCTGTCCCAAGGGCATTACAAAGGGCGGATGGGGGCTCTTCCTCTGTACTGAAGATATGGCTAAACTCGGTCAGCTGTACCTTCAAAAAGGGAAATGGAACGGTCGACAGATCGTGTCAGAATATTGGATAGAGGTATCAGCCGCAAAACATCTGGAAACACAGAAAGATACTTACGGATACGGTTATCAGCTTTGGATGGAACAGCGCCCGGGCAGTTTTGAGTTTAATGGAATGCTGGGACAGAATGTTGTGATCTATCCGGATATGGATATGATCCTTGTTACAAACGCGGGAAATAAGGAACTCTTTCAGGACTGTATTATGCTCAATATTATTCGAAAATACTTTCCGTTAAATTATCATCCTGCTGAAACGCTTCCGGACAATCCTGTTTCTTATGGTCTTCTGAAACGTCTGTGCGGAGAATTGGAGTATGGCACAAATTCTTTTACTTCTGATTCTCAATCCGGATCAGTGCGAGGAGGATGGAAAAAATGTAAAATTTCCGGAAAGAAAAATACAGGAAAAAAATATAGTTATCGTATTCAGAAGCATACTGCTCTTCCATCTTCATTTAACAATTTCAGACAACTCATAGATGGCCGAACTTATGTTATGGATCAGCATCATATCGGAATTGCACCCTTGTTTTTGCAGGTATTCCATAACAACATGACAGATGGGATCACCAAAGTTTCTTTCACATATATTGCCGGAAAATTTTACGTTTCTTTTAATGAGGGTGATGTAATTCATAAACTTCCTGTCGGCTTTCATCAGGCCGCACCGGGCTGTGTTTCTCTTCATGGTGAGAATTATCTTGTCTGCACGCTGGGTGAATTTACATGGGATGAGAATCGAATACCTGTATTAAAACTGGAGATTACTTTTATTGAAGAATGCGTGAAGCGAAAAGCACATATTTTCTTCCATGAAGATAACGAAATTGAAATCAGATGGAAAGAAACACCGGGTAAAACGATGATTATGGAAGGTTTAAGCTCAATTACTGAAGAATTATCAAAAAATTTCCTGTATAATTCCATTCTCGGAGATAATAATATTACTACTGAACTGCTTCATCGGCTTATGGAACAGACAATAGAACCGATTGCATGGGGACATCTGGAAAAGTCAGAGACTGAAGTAAATGAAACAGACACTGAAACAAATTATATTTTCCAGATAAATAAATAATAAGGCATATTACAAACACTGGTCTGACAGACAGTTCTTAATAAGTTCATAATAAAAACAAAAATGCATCTCCCACTAGTAAATCAGAGGGAAATGCATTTTTGTTTTTATGGTTTATTTATGGAAGTAAATCCTTAGTCCTGTTTAACGTTGAAGGCTTTCATTCCAGGATATACTGCGCTTGCACCAAGTTCTTCTTCAATGCGGAGAAGCTGGTTGTATTTTGCAACTCGTTCGGATCTGCTTGGTGCACCTGTCTTGATCTGGCATGTGTTAAGTGCTACTGCAAGGTCAGCGATTGTTGTATCTGCTGTCTCACCGGAACGGTGTGAAGAAATTGCTGTATAACCTGCTTTGTGTGCCATCTTGATTGCTTCCAGTGTTTCGGATACGGAACCGATCTGGTTTAATTTGATCAGGATTGCATTACCGGCACCAAGGCTGATACCTTTTGCAAGTCTTTCTGTATTTGTAACAAACAGGTCATCTCCAACAAGCTGTACTTTGTCGCCAAGTCTTGCTGTAAGTTTCTGCCATCCTTCCCAGTCTTCTTCATCCAGACCATCCTCGATGGAGATGATTGGATATTTTTCGCATAATTTAGCCCAGTGCTCGATGAGCTCTTCGGATGTATATTCTGTGCCGGCTTTTGGAAGTTTGTAATAACCTTTACCTTTTTCACTCTTCCATTCAGAGGAAGCTGCATCCATAGCAATCTTGAAGTCTTTGCCTGGTTCATATCCTGCTTTTTTAACTGCTTCAAGAATTGTTTCGATTGCTTCTTCATCGGATTTCAGTGCAGGTGCAAAACCGCCTTCATCACCTACTGATGTAGCAAGTCCGCGCTCTTTCAGGATAGAAGCAAGTGCGTGGAATACTTCAGCACACCATCTTAAGCATTCTTTGAAGGAAGGTGCGCCTACCGGCATGATCATGAATTCCTGTACATCCAGACCTGATGATAATGCATGGCATCCACCATTTACAATGTTCATCATTGGTACAGGGAGACGGTTTCCGGAAACACCGCCAAGGAAACGATACAGCGGGATCTCGAGAGATGTTGCTGCAGCTCTGCAGCATGCGATAGATACTGCAAGAATTGCATTTGCTCCAAGTTTGGATTTATCTTTTGTTCCGTCTGCTGCGATCATTGCTGCATCTACTGCATAGATGTCACTTGCATCGAGACCTTCGATTGCTTCGTTGATTGTTGTGTTGATATTTTCTACTGCTTTCTGTACGCCTTTTCCAAGGTAACGAGCTTTATCTCCATCTCTTAATTCCAGAGCTTCAAATTCACCGGTAGAAGCACCGCTTGGAGCTGTTCCTCTGGCAACAGTGCCGTCCATCAGATATACTTCTGCTTCTACTGTTGGGTTTCCTCTGGAATCCAGAATTTCTCTTCCAATTACTTTCTCAATTTCTAAGTACATGATAAATCCCCTTTCTGACTTTGCATTTGGACTCCTGGTACACCACAAAATATGGATATACCGGTTGGATCATATCTGAGATACGGTTTCAGCATAACCGTGAATTCAGCAAGTTTACAGATCTGATCCAGATTTCCGAAGATTTCAGCAGTTCTTCGGACGGAGTTCAAATGATTAATTCACGCGAGAGTTCGTTGTATCTAACTCTATTGGTTAGTATATTCTAACTTTGATAAAAATGCAAGAGGAAAGCGGAGGGGATATTGAGAAAGTATTTCAGAAATGTAGTTATAAATTCGAAATTGTATTTTAAATTTAACTTGACACAAATAGGCTCCTGTAATCTATCATTACTAAACAGATACAGGAGCTATATTTAATTTACATTATAATTAGTGAGGACATTTTGCATAAGTTACAGTATGTGAATATACTGCATTAGCTAAATAGCCACATTTTTTGCAACGCTGAGCAGTATATACTCGAACAGTACAACCACCTGAGCTATTAGGTGAATGAGTACTATAATATCCATCAACCATACTATGTGTACATAATGCATGTGGTGTAGTTGATTCTTCATTTACAATAGTCTCTTCACCATTCATATCTATAAAAATAGCATTTCCCTGAGCAAAATTGATTTTCAACGGATCAAAAAATCCTGGATAAAAGTCAATATAATTAATATCGTCATATTCTGTAATAGTATTTTCAATACTTTTATCCGAGGATTGTGCCGGTTGATATGCTAACGCTGTCCCTGCACCAGCCACAATTGTCAATGCTGACACTGCCACCATAATCCCTCTCTGTAACAATCCTTTTCTCTTTTCTTTCATCATATAGTTGATCCTCCTTTTAATAATATTCATAGCTCTTCCGGATTTCTTTTTATGTCCGGAAAGGTTATTTTTCCACACAGCCGGAAGGATATCCGGAGTTGAGGCCAGTAATACCAGCAGAGTTGCATAAGCACGGCGTGTTTCTTTATCGCAGCCTTCTACCGCTGCGCCGTCACTGACTATTTCTGCTGTATCTCTATAAAGATAAAACAAAAGATATGCTACTGGATTCATCCAGTGTAAGCACAAAACTAAAAGACATAGTAATTTTACAAAATTATCATGATTTCTCAAATGTGCATATTCATGCTTGTATACCATGATAAAGTTAGGATGGAGCGGAAAACTCTCGGGGATCGCTATCTTCTGATGAAAGAATCCTATCGTACATGGACCGCAGATCCCATCGGGTATCAGATAATAAGTAATATTATTTTCAGTATCATTCACTGTTTCGAAAATATAATTTTTAATTGAACGTGTCTCTTTACAATATTTGATAAGTTCATAAAGAGAAAATACAATAATTCCAGCCATCCAGATGGTCGCAACAACATTAAACCATTGCGGCATCCAAATATATTCGCCCTTTCTTTCATGCCAGAAGGACAGAGAATTGGACAAATATAACTGGGCTTCTTCATTAAAAAGCACTTCCGGGTAAGCTTTTTCCGGAATCAGATATTTAATCAGCTGCACAGGAACCAGATAAAAGAACAATCCTGTCAGAAGTAATCTTTTTCCAAGAACATAGTTATAATTTTTACTTTGAATTATGTATATAAATAAACATATCACAACAGGAACAGATCCTGCGATGGACATACAGGCTAATAATTCCATTTCATATCACGTCATTTCTTCTTAATGTATTCTAATAAATATTCTTTTTCCTCCTCTGTAAGTTTATCTTCGGAGGTAAGAGCGCTGATAAGAATGTTCATATCAGGTACTGTATATCCTGATGCAGATGATCTGGATATTTTTGGAGATTCTGCTTTTACTGTTTCATCCTTCTTTTCAGCAAATTCATTTAATTTATCATACAGATATCGGTTTCTCAGTCCCAGGATCAACATGGATACCGGATACAGTAAAGAAATTACTGCCGCACCGATCATATATAAGGTAAATGCACGTGTATCGTCTACCGGTGGCTTGCTCATAAAATTAATAAAAAAGCAGACACCAGAACATATGGTAAATAAAATCCAGCAGACAATTTCTATCTTTCTTTTCATCTTTTCGTCTCCAGATTGTAATTTTCTATCAATTTTTCAACTGCATTTAGTGTATCACAAGTGTACAAAAATCACAACCAAATTCTAGTAAATTTCCAGACTTCTTACCGCCATTATTCGAGTTTTATCGAGGATTTGCACAATAAACCATCGGTTTATGTCATACTTTTTTGAGTACTTCTTCCATGGTATGCCATCCAAGGACTGCACATTTCACACGGGAAGGCATATGGGAAATATCTTCCAGAATACCTGCCTCCTCCAACTGATCTTTCTCTTCAGATGTGATCTGCCCCTTGATCATACGAAGAAAAATTTCTGCCAGATTTAAAGCTTCTTCTGTGGATTTTCCAATGATCAGATCCAGCATCATGTCTGTGGATGCCTGGGAGATAGCGCATCCGTCTCCTTCAAAAGCACCATCTGTGATCTTACCATCTTTAATTTTCAGCTTCAGAAAAATATCATCACCGCAGCTTGGATTCACTCCCTCCAGAACCAGATCCGCATCCGGAAGATCGTGCTTGTGACCCGGATGTAAATTATGATCAGTCAAAATCTCACTATAAAAAGTATTATTCTGCATAACCCATTTTCCTCCTTATCTCTTTAAGGCTTCTAAGTAGCTGCGAAACTTCCTTTTCTGTATTATAAAAAGAAAAACTTACACGCGTGGAAGAAGAGACACCATAATATTTCAGCAATGGTTGTGCGCAATGATGGCCTGCACGCACTGCAATATGATCTGCATCCAGGATTGCTGCTACATCATGCGGGTGAACGCCATCTATTACAAAGGAAATAATTCCCTGATGTTCCCTGGGGTTCTGAGATCCCAGAATATGTACAAATGGCAGCTTTTTCATGCCATCCACAGCAATCTCTGTAAGAAGTGCCTCCTGCTTTTGAATATTTTCAAATCCGATCTGTTCATAATACCGGATTGTTTCGGCAAGTGCTGCAGCACCGCCCGCATTTACTGTTCCAGCTTCGAATTTGTGCGGTACAGGAGCATAAACAGCACCATCCCTGGAGACTGAGTCGATCATCTCTCCGCCACACAAAAAAGGTGGCATCTTATCCAACAATTTTTTCTTTCCGTAGAGGACACCGATGCCCATAGGTGCAAGCATTTTGTGTCCGGAAAAAGCCAGAAAATCCACATTAAGGTCCATAACATTTACCGGAATATGCGGAACACTCTGCGCTCCGTCTGCTACAAAAACTGCCCCCTTTTCGTGAGCTGTTTCCGCCAGTTTTCTGATGTTATTTGTACATCCCAGAACATTGGAAATCTGGGTAATTGCTACAATTTTTGTCCGGGGTGTCATCGCATTTCGAAGCTGATCTTCTGTAATAGAAGGATTTTCTTTTGTACATTCGATATACTTTAATACAGCTCCTGTTCTGGCTGCTGCCTGCTGCCACGGGATCAGATTGCTGTGATGTTCCATGATACTGATCAGAATTTCATCACCGGGTTTTAACATTAGAGCGGACAGACTGTATGCAACAAGATTCAGACTCTCTGTTGCATTTCTGGTAAATATGATCTCCTCCGGCATTTCTGCATGGATAAATTTCTGCACAGTAATACGGGCATTTTCGTATTCTTCTGTTGCATCTTCTCCAAGTTTATATATTCCACGAAATGGATTGGCATTATTTTTTTCATAAAATTCCTGCTCTTTTTGTATCACACAGAAAGGCTTCTGAGTGGTGGCGGCATTGTCCAGATAAATCAGATCCGATCGATTTTGAAAAACAGGAAAATCCTTTCGTATGCTGCTGATGTCATTGCACATCTGTCTCTCCTCCTTCAAGATAGTGTCTGATTTCTTCTCTTATCTGCATATCCGGAATTTTGCTGCAGATGGCATCAATTCTTGCTTTTGCAAGCATTTCATAAATATATGATTCTGAAAGACCTCTGGACCGAAGATAAAACATAAGCTCCCCATCCAGTTGTCCGATCGTAGCTCCATGATTACCTTCCACGTCTTCTTCCGCACAGAGAATAACAGGAATCGTCTGATTTTTCACTGTATCATCCAGTAACAGAACATCTTCTTTTTCGTTTCCCTTTGATCCTGCACAGCCTTTTACAAAGTCTATGGTGCCTCTGAAAAGTTTGGATGCCTGGTCTTTAAGAACACCTGAAGAATTGATATCGCAAGTCGTATTTCTTCCAAAGTGGCGAATCACATAATTCATATCCAGATGCATTCTGCCGCCTGCCAGATAACCGATTTCTCCCTGAAAATGACTATCTCTGCCAAGCAGATCAGCCCTGCATCCCTGCCATATGTTCTTTCCTCCAAGGATTAAATGGAATACCTGTACGGAAGCATTTTCTTTACAACAGATTCCTACATCATTCATACATTCAAAATTCTGATCCAGTCGCTGGACTTGTATCAGATTCAGATGAGAATCTTTTTCTCCCATGATTCTGGTACGGACAGCAGCCAGTCCTTCGGCTTCTTTTTCGCAGGAATAATCCATTATAACCGTTGCTTCACTGCCCTGTTGAATATGAAGATCGATTACATTTAATTGCCTGTTATTATCCTTATAATGGAATGCCAGTCGCAGCGGCTGCAGGATTTTTTCTCCTTTTTCTGTTACAAAAGTAAGGGAGGATATTTCTGAACCGGAGACCAGTTTATCCATGTCATCTCCCATTCCTGTTGCGATTTTTTCAAAATCTGTTTCTGGTGTATTACCCTGACTGATATTTGACGGCAGGGTAATAGTAACTTTATTTTCACCTTTTACCATTACCTGATTTATGACAGCTTCGTTCATGTGGAGCCAGTTCCAGGTTCTGGACGGTAAACAGTTAACTTTCATATCAAGTGCCTGATTCATGATCATTCCTCCTGTCTTTATCCTATACTGCCTTTCATTTCCAGATGTATCAGGTTATTCATTTCTACGGCATATTCCAGAGGCAGTTCCTTAGAAACATTATCTGCAAATCCACTTACGATCATCGCCCTTGCATCTTCTTCTGAAATACCTCTGGACATGAGATAAAAGACTGCATCATCACTGATTTTACCTATCTTTGCCTCGTGTCCGACATCCGCATCTTTAGTACGGATATCCATGGCCGGAATCGTATCTGAACGGGAAATATCGTCCAACATCAATGACTGACAGGACACTGCAGATTTGCTTTGTTTTGCTTTGTTTGTCACAACTACAGAGCTTCTGAACGTACTGATTCCGCCATCTTTTGAAATGGATTTTGTATTTACATAAGAAGAAGTTTTTGGTGCATTATGAACAATCTTAGCACCTGTGTCCAGATTCTGGCCTTTTCCTGCAAATGTGATCCCGGTAAATTCTGCCCTGGCTCCTTCACCGTTTAAAATACTCATTGGATAAAGATAAGATACATGTGATCCAAAAGAACCAGAAACCCATTCAATAGTTCCGCCTTCTTCTACTCTGGCACGCTTGGTGTTCAGGTTATACATGTTCTTAGACCAGTTTTCTATGGTGGAATATCGAAGCTTTGCATTCTTTCCTACAAATAATTCCACACATCCGGCATGAAGATTTGCCACGTTATATTTTGGGGCGGAGCATCCCTCTATAAAGTGAAGATAAGCGCCCTCGTCTACGATGATCAGAGTGTGTTCAAACTGTCCTGCGCCCGGTGCGTTCAACCGGAAATAGGACTGAAGAGGAATGGTTACTGACACACCCGGCGGTACATATACAAAGGATCCACCTGACCAGACTGCACCGTGAAGTGCTGCAAATTTATGATCTCTCGGAGTGACCAGTTTCATGAAATGCTTTCGTACCATATCTGCATATTCACCCTTCAGGGCACTTTCCATATCTGTATAAACCACACCCTGTGCAGCTACTTCTGAACGCACATTATGATAAACAAGTTCTGAATCATACTGTGCTCCAACGCCTGCCAGGGACTTGCGTTCTGCCTGAGGAATTCCAAGTTTTTCAAAAGTATCTTTAATATCCTGAGGGACATCGGACCATTTGGCTGTCATTTTCGTATTGGGTCTCACATAGGTTACGATCTGGTCCATATTTAAACCTTCGATAGAAGGTCCCCAGTCAGGAACCTGCATTTCATTATAAATCTGCAGAGATTGTAAACGGAACAGTTCCATCCATGCAGGATCATGTTTCTCTCTGGAAATCTTCTCAACAATTTCCGGAGTCAGTCCTTCTTTTACTTTATATGCATCTTTTTCATCATACCGAAAATCGTATTTGTTTCTGTCTATATCTTCCACGTATGTTTTTTCTCTCATGAAGTCTCACCTTCTTCTTTTATTACTTGCCGATAAAACGCTCGAAACCGTGGTTATTGATCTCGTCTACAAGAGACGCATCTCCGGATGCTACAAGATGCCCGTCCACCAGTACATGTGTTCGATCTACGTGGAGAGACTGCAGGATCCTTGTGCTGTGAGTAATGATTAAAAGAGAACCTTTTTTGCTTTTCTGGTATTCTTCGATACCTTTGGAAACAGTATGTACGGCATCTACATCCAGTCCGGAATCTGTTTCATCCAGAATTGCCAGGGATGGTTTCAGCATCAGCAACTGAAGAATTTCTGCTTTCTTTTTCTCACCACCGGAAAAGCCTACATTTAAATCTCTGTCCGCATAGGATTCATCCATCTGAAGGACATCCATTGCCTTTTTCATTTCTTTTTTGAAATCCCAGAGACGGATTCTGGTTCCTGTTCTTTGTTCCAACGCATTGCGGATAAAGTTTGCAAGAGAGATTCCCGGAACCTCCAGAGGATTCTGGAAAGAAAGGAATATTCCCTTCTGTGCGCGTTTGTCTGCAGATTCATCCTGAAGTTCTGTACCGTTAAAATAGATTTTACCGTTGGTGACCTGATATCTGGGGTTTCCCATCAGTGCATAACCCAGAGTAGATTTCCCTGCTCCATTGGGACCCATTAAAACATGGGTTTCTCCCTTTCCAATTTCAAGATTGATTTTATGAAGAATCTCTTTCTCTTCATGAGAGAGTTCAGAATGTATGTAAAATAAGGATTTTATATACACTGATTTGTGTTTTACACCATTTTTACACCATTTAATGTAGAGTAGTAATTATAAGAATTTTAGAAGTTGATAATAGACGTCATCATATTTTCAAGTAATTTAATATCTGATTTTTTCTTTTCTTCTAATACATCAGTATAAATGTCCATAGTCATTTGCAACGAAGTATGTCCAAGATATGTCTGCACTGTCTTAGGTGGGATACCAGCTTCAAAGCAACGTGTAGCAAATGTGTGTCTGAATGCATGCGTATTAAAATGTGATATAGGTTCCTGGCCATTTTTTTTACGTTTTACATTTGCTTTTTTTATTATTCGATCTATATTATATGAATATTCCATACTCTGTATTGGAGTATTTAGTTTTGTAACGAATAATAAATTACCAAGTGTACTGATATATTTTGCTTCATGTGTTAGTTGATGAACTTGTTTTATTTGACTCTGTAATGCCTGCCTGCATATACTATTTATTGGAACGCGACGATAACCTGCTTTAGTTTTGGGTTCGTGAAACTTACATTCGCCAGTTCCGTTACCATAATAGTATACAAGAGTTTTATTTATATTGATTACATTATTTGTGAAATCAATATCTTCAAATGTTAAAGCTCTTAGTTCACCAGAACGTAACCCGGTATTAATTGCTACAATAAAAAGATTATAATAAAAATCTCCTTTTGCTGCCTGAAAAAAATCTTGCTGTTCTTTGATTGTTAATACTTTTTTTCGGTCAGTTTTATAACCGGTGACTTTTACCCCTCTTACAGGATTTTGACGACACAAATTATTATCCAATGCATATCTAAACATATTAAATAATACGTAACGTATACATTCAACCTGTTTTTTAGAATATGTTTTACATAAAGTATTAAATAAGTCTGTTACCATTAGATTAGTTATAGAATTTAATTGCATATTTCCGAATACAGGTTTAATATGATTTTTATATGCACCTTTCAAACGAGTTATGGTAGACGGACGTAATGTAGGTTCTTTATACACTCGCATCCACTTCTCATACCATTGGTCCAGAGTCATATTCGGCTCGGCTACATTATTTTTGCTGTAGTCGTTCACAACTTCGCTCATTAGAACATTTTTAACTTCTTTCAGAGTTACACCATATACACATCTGCGTTTCCCGAATCTATCAGTAAATCGGGCTTGATACCTACCGTCCTTTCTCTGTGTAATACCTTTTCCAAGTTCTTTACCTTTTAAATCTTTTCCCATTATACATCATCCTTTCGTCCGTATGTACAATGAGAGACTTTCCTATATTTATCATATCATACATACGGACTTCTTTCAATCATAGATAGACAATACTATCTAGGTATTTCTCAAATCTTTGACGCTTTATTAAACATCTGTTCCCGGAATACATTACGAATGTACATCCAGGCTCTTTTACAAGCTCACGAAGCTTGTTCTTTCCTATATTAAAGTATTGAGCAGCCTCATCTATGGTCAGAGCATATTTCTCAGATAATGGGACTATCATCCTTTACTCTCCAAAGTCCAAGCTGTTGTTCCAGATCCTTGATTACTGTTGGATCATCACTTTGAGCCGTTACTTCAATTGTTTTTGGAAGTTCAAATGACATTACACCAAGAATTGATTTCATATCAATAACATATCTTCCAAACTTCCCATCAATATCACAATTTTTAAATTTATTTGCAATAGCTACAACTGCTGTTGCATCTTTTGAACTATTAAGTCGAATTTTCATATTTACCCTTTCTTCTTATTGATTAATATGATATAGTATGTAATGGTTGTTTTGTGTACTTCACTTAATACATGCAACCATACACACACATTTTCACGAAAGACACCATTTGATATAAAAATGGTGCCTTTTATTATTAATCATATTCCCAATCGTGTATATGTCTATTGTAATGACTATTCGCTTTACAGCGGAAATCATATTTCTTTGGATTTCCTTTTATAAGTGGACACTCATCACAATGGACTCGATTATTCTCATCATAAGCACTATATTTTTTACATATAGTTTCTTCTTTAGCTGTTGTTAACATGATCATACATCCTCATCTTGTGGCATTTCAAATGTATTAATTTCTTCTAGGGCGGTGAGTATATTATTCATAGACGAAACAGACAAAGACAAATTCATCTTGTTACCTGAATAAAATACAGTCATAGAATGCCATTTATCATTTTGCTTTCGTAATTTATTTAATACATCAATTGCCTTTTTAGGAGAAGAATATTCTCCAAGTAATACAGAACTGTTCGCATATTTCATACGAATCTCGTTTCCACCATATATAGAAAATGTTTTTCCAGATGCATCTAAATAATTTGCCTGATTCTGACTTCTAATCCACATAAATCCTCCTATTTAACCTCTGTTGTGCTTCCAAATCCGCCGTTCCTTACACCTACTGCTTCATCATCTACAGTAATTCCAAACTCTGTGAAGATACCTTGAGCAAATCCGGCTCCAAGTAATACTTCCATATTTTTCCAAGGTCTCTTACTGTCATTTGTAATCTTAATAAAGATGTGCCCTTCATTGTCAGAATTGTAATAATCACTATCAATAATGCCGACAGTATTATCTAATTGCAGGCGATATTTGAATCCCAGTCCACTTCTTGGATAGCATTTCAGTACCCATCCTTCGTCAATTTTACAACGGATTCCGGTTGGGATTTTTACTGTTTCTCCTGGCTTCATATTGAGTGTCAGAGGTGTGAAAAAATCATATCCAGCGCTGCCAGATGTTGCTCTCTTAGGTAACTGAATACCACCATAAACGCTCTCAATTTCACGTCTTGTATCTGCATCTGAAGCATCTAATTCGAATGTATCACACCAATCTTTCATGAATTCTTCTAAGCTCACTTTTTCAAACTTTGCTATTCTTTTCATTTACAAATCTCCTTTTTTAAATATTC
>ERZ1106969.1389-NODE-1389-length-17210-cov-29.922297_pt1 | contig 17210 bp, 10 predicted proteins | sample MGYA00403685_ERZ1106969 | MGnify/ENA primary metagenome ERZ1106969 (study PRJEB35170, sample SAMEA104062416) | human gut metagenome | biome: human gut; feature: human-associated habitat; material: faeces | place: Denmark | collected 2012-05-18 ... | reverse complement strand
TGGAGTATCGCCTTGCCAAGGCGAGGGTCGCGGGTTCGAATCCCGTCTCGTGCTCTCAAAGAGATAGAAAAAAGAGTCATCCGATGGATGGCTCTTTTTTCTATGTTCGAGCCCTGCCGGGTTCGAACGGTTCGAATGTCTCCGCTCCGCTCCGGTCGTCGCAGTCGAACGTCCCCCGGACGTTCTGCGACGTCTCGTGCTCTCAAAGAGATAGAAAAAAGAGTCATCCGATGGATGGCTCTTTTTTCTATGTTCGAGCCCTGCCGGGTTCGAACGGTTCGAATGTCTGCGCTCCACTCCGGTCGTCGCAGGCGAACGTCCCCCGGACGTTCTGCGACGTCTCATTCTCGCCTTGATGAAGTGACTTTGGATACTTCCAGGGCTCCGATGCCCTTATAGTAGATGTCAATTTCCTGGGTGCGGTTCTTGCCCTTCGGATCGCTGGCAGTATGGACAATGATCTTCTCGACAAACTCATGCAAGATACATGGAGACAATTCAGGAATTTTGGCAGCTCAATCCGCTATGCCAGAGAAAAGGATGAAAATGGATACTTCCCCTGCTTTGCCAGTTTCAACAGGCTGAAGAAAGACTTAAAAGCTCCGTCCACTTCCTTAAGGATCTGCTGGGCCATGTTGGAATTCAGCAGCCGATAGTTTTCGGAAGTCTTTAAGATGGCGTAGTTTTTCTCATATGGGAGATACCGGCTATGTTCAAAGTAATGCTGCCGTACCTGGTAGATGGCCTGGTTGGTCAGGTTTTTGGCTGTGCGGCATAATTCCCGTAGAATGAGGAATTCATCTTTGGACAGATGCTTTAGCTGCTGGCATACGGTCAAATACAAAACGGGTCCTCCTTTCCTAATTGGGACAGAACATATGTTCTGAATCAATTATAGCACATGATTTCACAAAAGGGAATGGAAAGAATTGTAATTGCTTACCATTTTACATCTGTCTATGTATCATTATAGCGGCATTCATCCTGCCACCTAAGAGGGATGGGGGGGATTCTGCCGATTTTATGATAAAATTCTGGACACCAGAGAAAAACAAGAGAAAAAATAAACGCGGTGGGGTTTCTTGATACCCGACCGCGTTTATCTTTGTCCGCTGATATACGGGCAAATCGTTTTTTATTGTAGGTTACTTTCTTGCACCATCCGAGCCGATGGTATATCCGTCAATGGTGGTATTCACCGCCATCGTCCCGTCTGTGTAGAAGTAGTACCACTTTCTGTCGATCTGCTTCCAGCTGCCGGCAAACATCATTCCGGTAGTTTTGTCCAGCCAGTACCACTTCTGGTCGTCGGAGAGCCAGCCCTTCACTGGCTTCCCATTTCTGTAATAGCTCCACTGGCCGCTGTCATTCTGCTGCCAGCCGTTTGCGGTTTGCGAGTCAATGACGATCTCCACAAACCGCCGCAGTACAGTGGCGACTTCGGCGCGGGTAGCGGTTCCCTTGGGGTCAAACTTATTTCCATTCTTCCCGGCCAGGATGCCTGCCTGCTGCATGGCTCTGACCGCATCCTTCGCCCAGCTGCTGATGTTTGCGTTGTCCGCAAAGGTCACAGCCTTTAAGGTCTGGGGCAGATCATAGCCCAACTTTTTGGCATAATTTGCCATGATGACCGCCATCTGTTCCCGGTTGATGTTGGTATCCGGCGCAAAGGTGGTGGCGGTAACACCCGTCACAATTCCGGTCTGCGCCGCCCAGTTGACATAAGGCGCATAGTAAGCGTCGGCTTTCACATCGGTGAATTTCCCGGTCTTGTAGCTGTCCGGGTTGATGCCTGCCAGCCGCCCCAGGGCGGTGACGAACATTCCTCTGGTCATGCCGGTGTTGGGACTAAAGGTAGTGTCACTTGTGCCGGAGAGCAGTCCTCGGCTGGCAACAAAGAGGATGTTGTCCGCAGCCCAATGGCCGGTAATGTCGGTGAAAGCCGGGGCAGGGTTCTTGTAGCCGATGCCGTAGATACTGAAATGACCGGTTTCAAAGACAACCGCTTTCTGGCTGGCATCGTAGCTGGATTTGGTGATCCATTCCACCTTTCCCGCGTCGTCCACATAGACTGCATAGAGATTACCTGTCTGCTCACCCTTTGCCGGTGTGTAGGGCAAACGCACCGATATAGTGTGACCATTTAAGTTGGCAATCGGTGTTTCTTTGCCGCCGGAGAGATACACCAGCGACAGATCGTAGGCCGGTCTTGTGCCGATAGCGGCTTTGGCCTCGGTGGAGCGCAGGGCATCCACCTTATCTGCCCGGAGAATGATGTCCCCACCAGCGGAGACGCTATCCAGCTGCTTCAGAGTATCCATGCCGATATTGACTGAAACCAGATGGTCTGTTGCAACGGTAAACTGCCGGACATTTTCTTTAACCAGCAGATCCAGTGTCTGCGCCTTGATGGTCACGTTAAAAGAGGTCTGGCCTGCCGTCTGGGTGATGGGAACGGTAACGGCAATCCCGTTCTCTGTGGTGCCGTTCTCTTTCGCATCCTGTTTGGCCTTGTCGATGGCGGACTGGACAGAGTTGTTGTCCACTGCCGCATTGCCGTTTTTATCCGGCTGTATGGGTTTGGTTTCACCGGTGACAGGGGCTTGAGGCTTGTCCTCCGGCTGGTTGGTGTTATCATTGTTGTCGGAATCGTCAGAATCGCCGGAGGAGGAACCTCCACCGCTGCCCGAACCACCAGAGGAGGAACCGTCGTCGCTGGAAGATTGCTTGGAAACGGTCAACGTTCCAGAAACATAGGTGATCTCATAGTTGTCATTTGACAGCGTACCAGTGATGTTGATCGCGGTTTCTCCGGTTTTGCTCATATCCGGCGTCTGCGCGTAAGTCAATGTTACTGTGCCGCTCAGGGTGTCTGCACCAACCAGACCCTCCACCTTGTAGTCCTTATCTGCTTCCGGGCTGCTCAGATCGGGCGCGGTGCTGCCGGTGTAGGCGCTCTTATCAAGCGCCGTAACGGTAACTGACTTTTTCGCTACGGTCACAGTCACGTTCTGTTCTGCCACATCTGCGTACTCTGCGTTTCCCTGAACCTTATACCAAACGGTGTACTTCCCGGCGTTTTTCGCTGTGGGGATCTGCTCACTCCACTCAGAATCGTCAAGCCGGTAGAGCATCGTGCCGCCAGTGGTCTTGCCTGCTGTAACCAGAGCCTGCTCTGCACCGTTGTAGGTCAGGGCGTTTGCCGTAGGTGCCGTAACAGTGGGGACAAGCTTGTTGGTCGCATTGACATTGACGGTCAGCGTGATGTCCTCATAGTTTGTGCTCTTGATCACTACGGTCACTGTACCCACAGAGCCGGTGGTTTTCACGTCATTTTTCTGAATGGGCAGGGTCAGCTCGCCGTTTTCCAACTTCGCGCCGCTGGTGTAGTAGCCGCCATCCAGTTTGATTTCGCTGATCTCATAGGTGAGCGCACCGTACTCTTTGGGAGTTTTCAGCACAGGCAGGGCGGGGAGCGTCACGGTGTAGGTCTTTTCGTGGCCGTTTACAATGACGAGCCCAGTTCCCTTGGTGAAGTCAGGCGCAGCGGCCTTGGTGATGCTGGCAGTGGTGGGGAAGCTGCTCTGCTCCAGGGCGTAATTCTTCGCTGCCGGTCCGATCAGAGTCACTGTGGCAGTGACGTTCTTGCCGCTGCCCACACCGGCATCGTCAAAGCTGGCGGTGACGGTGTAGTCTGTGTCTCGGGTCAAGGTCACGTTGTCGAAGGTCACGCTGGTAATGCCCGCGTTTGTCGTGCCATCATAAGTCTTGGACGCAGCCGTTACCTCGGTGATCGTCAGCGGCTTCTGCCTAATGTGGACCGCCACGCTGGCGGGTGCGGTATCGTTGTGGTTTGCATCGCCAATCACCCGATACCACACGGTATATGCTCCGGCATCGGTGCCGGTAGGGATGTCCTGGCTATATGTGCCGTTCTCGGTCAGGCTGTACTGCATGGTGCCATATTTCGTCACGCTGCCCGCTGTGACCAACGCCTGGGGCTGTCCGGTATAGGTCAGGTTTTCCTGCGCGGTGGGAGGCGTGATGAGGCTTGACCTGATGTCGGCCTTTTGTACCGTCACGACAATATCCTCGCTCATCTTCTTGTAGCCGTCGCAGGTGACCGAAAAGCGGAAGGTGTGCTGGCCTGCGGATAAGTTTTGTGCGGCGAGATTAAATTGATTGCTGGTTGTCGCGTCGCCGACCGCTGTGGCCTTGCCGTCCTCCACCTTGTACCACTGGAATCTCATAGCGCCAGTGCCGGTCTCCTTCGCTACATTGACAAGAAGCGTCCCCACACCGCCATACTCCATGCCCATCTTGGTGGGATAGCCCATGCTCTTGATGGGGAGCTTGGCCATAGAAACATTGGTCAGCTCCTTACTGCTAAGGTCGCTGATCCAGGTATTGCCGCTCTTGAAGGCGTAGCCCTCCGGCAGGAGGGATGCCAGCGTGACATCTCCGGTGACGGTCAGCTTTGCCGCCGTCTTACCGTTCAGATCCAGCTTGAGCGGGCTGCTGACGGTGATCTCGCCTGCATTTGCCAGCAGCTTCACCGTACCGCCGTCGGCTGCGGCGATGGCGGCAGCTGCCGTCGGATAGTAGGAAATGCTGCCGTCCGTCTTTGTCACCGCAGCGGCATAGCCGCAGTATGGGCAAGCATTCCCGCCGGAATGGTCATCCGGGTGGCTGCACTTCACAACGGTTACGGCAGTATTTTCCTTCATCTCCGACAGCTTGAGCAATGCGCCGCCTTTCTTCTGATAGGCGTAGCCCCCTGCCAGCAGGGATTGGTACTCTGTGCCTCTCGGAATTGTGATTCTGTCAAAGGAGCCGCCGGACATGGTCACTTTAATATTGTCAAGCGATCCCAATTCCAGCTGATCCGCTCTGCCGCCGGACATGGTCAGCGTTCCCTCCGTGTAGATGCCGCCGGTGAACGTGCCGCTCATTACCACAGCTTCGTTCCCGGTACAAATGAAAAGCCCACGTCCACGGATGCCATTGGCTTCGCTGCCCTCCAGAATGACATTGTCCAGCGTCAGCTTTGCGCCTGTGTGGTCAAGGTTTCCGACCTCCACCGCCTTAGAGGGTTTGCTGGAATAGGTGTTTTGCACCGTGCCGTTTATGATGGCTACATTGGAGCCGAGGATGCGTAGAAGCGCCTCCTCACGGGATTTGCTCAGGGTGTGTCCATTCAAGTTCAGTATAATATTTTTGCTGATCTCGATGGGCGTTGCGTTCTCGATCTCCAAAGGCCCCCGCAGCGTGATCGTGTCACCGTCCTGCGCGGCAGCCAGCGCGTTTTCCAGACTGGTGTATCGTGTGCCGTGGATTTCAAATGCCTGCACCAGCGCTTGGCAGCGGGTGCAGTAACCGTTGCTGTCCACCCTGCCCTCATGGTTGCAGACTCTGCCGCATTGATGACATTTTCCGTGATGATATTGGCAGGTATGCTGGACCACCTTGACATTTCTACCCCAGATGCTTACATCGGAAGCATTCAAAACTTCACTGCTGTCAGCGTCTGCAAAGGCATATCCATCCGCCAGCAGAGCCAGAGCATCCTCACCAGGGTCTACTTTGATTCCACCTTGGAACGTGCCGCCCTGGAGCTGGGTTTTCCCGGAGAACGCCGCCTGTTGCTCAAACACGCAGCTGCCCTTTACCGTCAGGGTAAAATAGCTAGAAAAGAGGCCCTTCTCTGTTTTAACGCTGTCTAATATCAACACCGCAGGGGCATTGGTTTCAATGTCATTTATCGTGCCGTTTTGGATGGTAACGCTGTTGTACGGGAAATTTTGCAGATCCAGCGCCTTGACCCTGTGGCCCTGCAGGTCCAGCGTAACGTCCCTTTTGTCCGCCGTATCGCCGTTCCCCGCTTTCAAGGTTGCGTCAGTATCCCTCACAAAATAAGCGGTTCCGCCGGAGAACAGAATGAACCCAACCTCAGGGTTATCGCCTTCAAACGTATAGGGGATACCGTTGCGAATAAAGAGCACATCCTTGCTGCACGGTTCGCCGCACTGTTGGCATTTGCCGTCGTTGGCGTATTTTTCATGGGGGCAGGTGTTGACCGTCAGGGTGACGGTGTTGGTATTGACGCTGCAGCTGCCATAGGTCAGGGTGCAGTAGACCTTGGCGGAAGACAGCCAGCGCTTGTCGGCCACTGGGGACAGCTTGCCCGCATTATAAAGTTCCTTCAGAGAGAGGGGCGACCGGGTAAAGCCTTCCAGCTCGGTGCCGTCCTCCAGCTTCCACTGGTAGGAAATGTCCCCGGTCTGGCCGGTGGCCAGTGTGGCAGTCACCCGGATTCCCTTGTCGCCCTGCCAGGCATCCAAATCCCCACCCTTGCAGCTGGCGGAGACATCCTGGGGCTGGGTGCTGATGGTGATGGGGGAGCCGGAGACAGTGACCGTAACGGTCTTGGTGACTGTCTTTCCGTCCGTGCCGGTGACAGTAACGGTCAGGCTGTAAGTGCCCTGCTTCACGGTTGCATCCGTTGTCACCGTCAAAGTCTTGCCGTCGGTGGAGAGGCTCTCCGTCAGGCCGGTGTGGTCTCCCACCCACTGGGCTTTCAGGGTGCCCGTATTCACATTCTTGGCGGAAATGGCAAAGGTGGCCTTCTGGTCGGCAACGCCCTCATAGAGTGTACCCTTCTGGGTCTTCACCGAAAACAGGGGACCGGTGACTTCGCCGATGTAGTAAGTCTTCTTCTTGGCGTTATTCTTAATATCGCGGATATCTCCGGCATCCATTTCCGCCCTCGATGCACCCTTCTCGTCGGAAGCCAGAATGGCCAGATCGCCTTCATTGCCCACATACACGGTTCTCAGTTCGATGCCATACTTATCGCCGGTGGCGTAGAGGGAACCGCTATATGTATACAGATAGGAGCAGACAATACCGGCATTCGACCCGCCGTAGGCCTCCAGCTTGCCGCCCTTCAAATACACCATACAAACAGATATGGCGTTATACTCGCCCCCGCTGGCCTTAATGGTGCCACCCTCAAGGGACAGGGTTCCTGTGCCGTAACTGGTGCCCTTGTAGCCACTGTCAAAGATGGCACCGTTGAGCGTCGAGCCTTTACTCCCGCCACTGCCAATGACCTCCAGAGTTCCGGTGCCCTTGACGGTCAGTTTGCAGTTGTTCAGATCCAAAGGCGCGTCGCATTCGATCTTGTTGTCGCCCACCAAGGTCAGGGTGGTCTCCCCGGTGAGCTTGACGGGGGTGGTAAAGGTCTGGTTGTTCCAGATCACCTCGCCGGAGATGGTTCCATCGTCTGCCGCAGCTGCCATCAGGGATATTGCCTGCTCTGTTCCTTTGCAGGCAGAGAGATCCGCATCTTCCGCAGAACAGACCGGACAGTCGGGATTGATCGCCCCCTGCTTACAGTGGGTTTCGCAGCTGCACTCCGCCGGAGCATTCCCGGACACACCGGGAACAAGCCCACTGTCCTGGGAATTGCACTGCTCGCAGGTATACCCGCAGGGCGTCCCCTCTGTGGCCGGAATGTAGCCGCAGCTTTCGTCATGCTCGCCGCGTTCATGAGGACAGCTTAATTCTTTTGTGATACAGCCGCTTTCCTTACTGCATTCATGGGTACACGCGGTCGGCTGGGCCTTCTCTGCTTCAGATGAGGTTGCCGTATTTTCTGATACGCTGCCTTCCAAAACAGGGTAACAGCTTTCGTCATGTTCATGGATACACTTCTTCACAGGGGTGTAGCAATCCTCAGTATGCTCATGTTCACAGGCTGCCCCTTCGGTTCCTTTCGTATATCCGCAGTCCTCTGTATGTTCCGGGTGATGCTCGCACAACCCCGTATGGACGGCGGATACACCCGCTTCCACCGCAGATGCCGGAACTCCCGGCATCGTAAAAATCATTGCCGCCGCCAGTAAAAATGCGGCCGGCCGTTTCCATTTCCATTTCATTTTATTCATCCTCCTCACGTTGTTCGTTCCTTCTCGTTGTTTTCTGAAGCAGCCGGGATACTGCCTCCCGCAGCTGATATTCCGTCACAGGCTTCACCAAAAAGGTGTCCACCTGCAGCCTGCGGCTTTGGGGTTCAAACTCTGCCTGGTCGCTAATCCACAGGAGAGGGACATCCCTGCTGTACCCTCGTATGCTCATGCAGAAATTCATCCCCCTGGCTCCGTCCTCCATGACCACCACAGCATCATAAGGCCCATCCCGCTGCATGGCATAGGTACAAAACACGCCGTTATCAAAGCGGTCTACTTTGCCCAGCTTCATCAGCAAAGCGGTTTCTTTTTCTTTCTGGCTATAACTGCATAGCGCAATTCGCATTTTCGCACCTCCATTTCATGATGGGTTTTATCGCCTCATATAGCTCCTGATCGGAGCAGTCTGCCGGAAGAAACACAGGGATACGCAGGTGATACGCGATCAGGGCGAAGTTTTTATCATCGCTCCACCAGACAAGTGGTATTTCCGGTGCCAGCCGCTTCGCCTGTATGGCCGCCTCCAGTCCCTTTGCTCCGGTCATGGCGATGACAACCGCATGGTACCGGCTTCGCCGGAGTGCCTGGGCAAGCTGGTTCTCATTCCACAATTCGTCAATCGCAAGCTGCCCATCCCCATCAAAAAGGGAGCGCAGCCTGCTTTCAAACCATTCCACATTTCTCAGCTCCGTACAAAGTGCGATTTTCATGCTGAGCCTCCTTTCCTGAAAAGAAAAATAAGAAAGAATGTGCCTTGGCACATTCTCGCGCCTTGCGCGGTCGCTTGCGACAATCTACATCTTCGCGCAAGTGCGCATCTTTGGCACGTTAGTGCCTTTTTTATGTGACAGGGAATTCTTCGGAATTTCCTGTCACATAAAAAAACCAGACCTTCTCATCGGAAAGTCTGGTAGTATAATTAGGATAGCATCTTGTCAAGAGAAATGCAACCGACTTTGTTTAAGACGCAGGTTTCCTGTTTAAGACGCAAGTTTTTTCCTGCGGTTTTATGTTATACTAATATTGGATTATTGTGCAAAGGAGATGGCACGATGCAGATTGCGATTGTGGATGACAGAGCAGAGGACAGAGAAGAACTGTCTGTCTGCCTGGAAAATTATATGAAAAAGCATCAGCTGGACTATACGCTGACAGAATTTGAGGACGGAGAGAATTTTTTGAAAGCTGCCGCCCAGGTCAATTTTCAACTTGTCTTTATGGACATCTATATGGAGAACATGGATGGAATGGAGGCCGCCAGAAGGCTGCGCCAGAAAAACAGGCTTTGTAAGATCGTTTTTCTGACCATTACAGAAGATTATGCCCGGATGGGGTACAGCCTGTCCGCCAGCTATTATCTGCTGAAGCCGCTTTCGCTCCATCAGGCAGATTTTGAAGAAGCGATGGAGTTGTGCCAGCTAAAACCACCCTATGAAGTGATGACACTTTCGGTTATGGCTGACCGTCAAAAGCTGGAACTTCCCACTGAGAAGATTCTATACATAGATTATCAAAACCGTATGACACGGATTCATACGGCGGAACGCGTGATACCGGTAAGCGGAGGTTTTCAGGAAGTCACTGCCGCATTGCAGAAGGACAAGCGTTTTTTGCCCTGCTACCGGGGCGTTCTAATCAACATGGATTATATCAGCCATGTTGACAGCCAGGCCTTCCGTTTGATAAACGGGGAGGAACTTCCGATTGCCCTCCGTAATGGAAAACAGCTGCGGGAAACCTACCGTCAATATGTTTTCTCTGGAATGGGGGGTATCGTATGAGAATGAAGCAAATACACAGGCGTATTCTGGGGGGCTGTCTGGCCTGCCTCCTCTGCTTCACCGGCAGTATCCCCGCATTTGCCGCTGAAACTGCAACCCCAGCCAATGCCGATGAAAGAAGGGAGAATCCGCCGGGGTTAGAAAGCAAGGCTCCGGAAACACCGGAAGCATCGGAAGAAGTATCCCTCGTCCTTGTCACAGAAATACAAAATGAAGACGAACTGCTCTCCCTGCCAGATTTCACCCTGCCCCTTAGAACCACACCGTCTGATGATGACCTGGAGGAAATTTATCAGCTGGCCCTTCAGTATCAAACCGTCTGCGCCACTGTAACAGTAGGTGAAGAAATCCGGCAGGAAACATTTCCTGTCGTATGGGATTTTTCGGCCATTGACCAGACCACTCCAGGCGAATATACCGCAGCAGGCCGGATTGAACTGCCGGATGGGTATGCCTTTGGTGAAGCTGTCTTGCAGGAGCTTCAGATTTCCGTCCGGGTGGAAGAAATGCCGCCTGCTGTCATTACTTCCATAGAGCAATGGTATCCTTATACGGACGCGTTTGCGGTTCAACAGGGCAGCCCAACCGAAACGCTGGAAAATTTGTTTGCCTTTTCCCCTTACTATCTGGAATGCTATGCGGAAAATGGAACCAGCTACACCGCTGTGGTGGAATGGGATTTTTCCGGTATTGATTTGAATACTGTGGGACTGTACTATGTAGCAGGAAGGCTGACCGCACCAGCAAATACTGCGTTTGCAGAGGGAATTGCTTTCCCTGAAATCTCAATTCCTGTTTCTGTACAGGCTCCGGGCAGACCGGACATTAACTGCTTTCTGTCTGCCAGAGGAAACCTTCATTTTCCCTGGGTCACACCGCCAGGGGGACTGGATGAGATCAGCGTATGGCTGTCCGAGAACAACGGTTCATGGAACCGTCTGGAAAGTGGCGTTTATGTGGGTCAGGAAATGCTCTCGATTGGCACCCGTCTGCTGACACCGGGCAGCAGTTACCGCCTTCAGGTTGATTATGACGGCGGACAAACCGGCATCCTGTCCTTTACCTACGCAGATGAAATTGTCCTTGAAGGGTATCATGAAGGCGACCGGGATGGAGGGGATGCAGGCGGAAATCCACCCGATACCATCATTCAGCTGCCTCCTGAAGATACCGACGATCAGGATGACGGTTTCGCAGACAGGCCCTCCACAAAGCCTCCAAAACCGCCTGTAACAAATGACGGTGGAATGGATTCCGATGATTCCATAGATATAGATAAAGACGATTTCCCATCGGAACAGGCAAACGGTGATACAGAGGAAGATACCGCTTTGCAGCAGCCCCCTGAAGTGCAGACGATTGCCGGCGCTTCAGAGCTTACCGTACCCGATCCTGCCTGGAAGCTTTCGGAAAACAGGAAAGAGCCGGTGCAAAGCGCTATGACCGTTCCCCCGGAAAGTGCGGATTCCAAAAGCCCTGATTTTTCAGAGTTCTTCGATGAAACCACTGACCGGATTTCCGGCACGCGCTTTTTGATGATGCTGCAAACAGGGGCGCAAAGAGCCATCTTTTCCAAACAGGGAATCACTATCAGCATACCCAAAGACGCCTTGCCGGAGGGTATCCAAAACGAAGATCAGATTGAAGTCATCATCCAAAAGGATACGGATGGCGGTTTTTCTTTTTCGTTTTCCATCAATGGAACTGTGCTCAACTCCCTGCCGGATGTTTCTGTCATGCTGCCCTATCCAAATGACCCGGCAGCCGGCACATTGTTCCTCTGTGATGAAAGCGGCGTGGAAGTTCCCATGACCGGCTATGACGATACGGCGAAAGCCGCTTCCTTTCAGATCAGCCATACAGGGGCATACTCCATTGTGGGAAAGGAAGATACCGCTTCCCTGGCACAGGCCGCCGACACAGAGCATAGCCGGTCGCCCATATTCTTTTTCATTCCGGTCTGTCTGGTTCTTCTGTCAGCCGGTGAATTTTTCCTAAGGAGGAGGCGAAAATAAGATGGTATCTTCTGCGGTAAAAAAATATGCTGCCTTATGTATGGTCTGCCTGTGCTCATCCCTGTTTTTTCTTGGCCTGTATCAGTTCAATAATAAATATAGCCAGAACACAACCCAAGCGGCAAATGGGATTCTGGCGCTTTCTGAGGAAGAACTTCAAAAGTCACCGGTGCGCTTTCTGGTATCCGGCTGGGCATTTTATCCTGACGCGCTTTTGACCCCGGAAGAAATACAAGATGAAAGCCATTATATGCGCTACCTTTCCATTGGAGAGCAGACCAATTTCTCCAGCCCTGCAAACCCTTCTCCCTATGGCTGCGGGACTTACAAGATGACATTCTTCCTGCCGGAACGGAAGGAAACATATGCGCTGGAAATCCCGGAAGTGTTTTCTGCTTACAGCCTTTATCTGGATCATGACCTGATCCTGCAAATGGGGGAACCTGCACAGGGGACACCATTGGTTCAAAACCGCATGGTCACTTTTCATGGCGGAAAACCGGTCACACTCACCATAGCGGTCAGCAACTATGACCACTTTTACGGAGGGATTGTTTATCCGCCTGCTTTCGGAACGATGCTGGCGGTCAATACAACCAGAGGAATCCGGTTTGCATTCTGCCTGTTCAGCTGTACAGTTACCTTTGTCTGTGCGCTGCTTTCCTTTTATTTCAGCCGCCGGATGAAACAGAAAAATACATTCCTGTTCGGACTGATCTGCCTTGCCATGTGCGGCCTGTCATCCTATCCTGTGCTTCATATGCTGGCTGCGGTTCCCGTATTCCCCTGGTACACGATGGAACTGTTCTGTATCTATCTGGTTACCTGGCTGATCGTAGTTCTGCAAAACCGGATATGCAGGCCGGGCTTCCTGCCTGCGGCTATCAGTAATGGGGTGGGCGCTGCCTTCCTGGTATATGCGTTTTTGTATGGCATGATGGCTTCCCATCTCTCCCTTGGAGCTATTCGTTTCTTCTCTGCATCGGTCTTTTGTTATAAGGCGGCATCTGCGCTCTATCTGCTTATCATCGCTGTGCTTGCCATTCACAGAGGAGAAAAACGGAGCAGGCCGATCTTCTATGCTGCGGTAGCCGCAACCTGCGCCTTTATATGGGATCGCCTTCTGCCGGTTTATGAGCCGGTTATCGGCGGTTGGTTTTTGGAATGGGGCAGCTTTTTCATAGCAGCCGCCATCGGTTATTCCCTCTGGCGCGATGTGATAGAAGGATATGGAAACAGCCTGATTTTTCAGGAAGAACGCAAGCAGGTCATCCGTCAGCTTTCTATGCAGACCGAATACAGCCGTCAGGTTTCAGAGGCAGCGGCAGAAAACAGAAGGCTGATCCACGACATCAAACACCATCTGCGTACCATAGACCGCATGGCCTCTGAACATGGGCAGACAGAGATCTGCTCCTTCCTGTTACAGGTTGAGGAACAGGTTGCGGCATCATCGGGTCACTCCCATGTTGCGTTCTGCAAAAATCCCGTCGTAAATGCACTGATTGAATACTACTACGGCATGGCGCAGACACAAGGGACAGAATTTCAGGTGCGGCTCGATCTTCCCGATCAGATGCCTCTTACCGATGTGGAACTGTGTACGGTGCTGGGCAATCTTTTGGACAATGCCGTTGAGGCGTGCAGTCGCCAAAAGCAAGGGGTGCGCCGCGTTTTCATTGCAGGCGAAACCAGAGGAAATATGTACTTTTTGAAGATTGAAAACACTTACGACGGTCTGGCCTTGCAGGAGGGAAAAACATTCCTCTCCCGAAAGGGTACATCTGCTGATCATGGAATCGGGCTTTCCTCTGTCCGAAAAATCATTGAAGGCCATGGTGGTGATCTCGATCTTGTTCCCGGTGAGGAATCCTTTCTTGCTGGAATTACAATACAGATGTAAAAACTGTTTTTTGAGGCGCATTCAGATAACATAGGAAAGACCGCCTGTGGCGCTTTCTTGAATTGAAAAAAGCCCGCTTTTCGCGAAACTTGGACATTGCATTTTCGTACATTTCTTCGAGGGAAACGCGCTGATGGTTGTAATGAGTTGAATAGGCGAAGCCTATTTTTAATGTAACAGGAAATTCCGAAGAATTCCCTGTTACATAAAAAGGCACTGACGTGCTAAAGATGCGCACTCGCGCGAGGAGGTCGTAAGGCGAATCCACAATAACAGCGGTATAGGTGAAAGTATTTATTCCGACATAATTAAATCAATGAGTGAATCAATGTGAACTTGCATCACATTAAGGCATGGAACTGATAAATCAATTCCTTTGAAAATCAAGGGGAGCTCTGTGCATCCAAGTATGATTGTGTCAACGTTCTCATCTTGAATGATTCGTTCTGCAATTGTTCGAAAGTTGTTTTGAGTATCAGATACAACTTTTCCAAGTTCCAGTTCTGTTTCAATTTTTCTACCAATATACTCTTTCTCTGCCGCATCTGGTGTAATGACTTCGATACCTTTAGATTCGAAAGATTGCTGAAAAAAGGTTCCGTTCATGGTTGGAAGAGTTCCTAACAGGCAAACTTTTCTGTATCTGTGTGCTTTGGCAAATTCACTTGCGGTATCTACCATACTAACAAGCGGTACAGGAGATACTTTCGATAATGCATCAAAAACAATATGTGTTGTGATTCCGGTTAGAGCAGCATATTGTACTCCTGCTGCAGAAAGTTGATTGATACCGTTGAGAAGATAATCTGTCAACCCATCATAATCCTGCTTTTTGCATAAATTGAGTACGTCAAATACATTAAGACTTTCTATGGTGATATTGGGAAAGAAATTTTGACCACTTTTTTTCTGTACGCCATATTCTATGCTGCGATAATATTCAATGGTGGATTCTGGCCCTATTCCACCAATTAATCCTAACTTTTTCATTAATTTTACCTCTGAGTTTACGGAATTCTGCAAATATGTTCGTCTTCATGAATACCTTGTGCAAAGCTTCCAATGACTTTCCTGACGGAATGGCATGTAGATATTCCACGGTACATTTATAAGAGCATAGTCTGTTTTTTAAATTCCTGTCCGATCTTATTCTGTTCTTTCATGCATGCAATAAATTTCTCACGGGTCACATCTTGCGGGCGGTACTGCCATTCGGTGGAAGTAAGAATTCTATCTGCCATGAGATCAAATTCATCTTCAGTGATATCGATATCATCGAAGCATACCGGAAGACCGATACTGGCATTGAATTTCATGATCGTATCACGGAGAGCGTTCGCGCCTTCATAGGTGAGCAGGCAGAGAACACCGAGGGATACGACTTCGCCGTGCAGGTGTTCGTGACCATGACGCGTGATCGTGGAGCCGTTATAGACACAGTGCGCGAGGGAGGAATTGTAGTAATAATCCGGAATATGAGTTGTCATATTGGAAACGATACCGGTGGAGACGATGATATCCAAAGTGACCTGCATGAGGGCATCGCTGACTTTGTGCGCTTTTAAGGATGCGAGTGCCTCTTTTCCATAATCCAGGAGCGGTTGTGTGCAGACTTTACTGAGCTGGACACCCATTAACGGAGTATGGCTTAAGTGCTTACCTTTGCTGGAAAAAACAGCCTCACATTCTTTGGAGAGTGCGTCGCCGATTCCGGCCCAGAGGAGGTCGTAAGGAGAATCCGCAATAACAGCGGTATTGATGAAGGTATGATCAGCAAGCTTCGGATAATAATATTCCCGGAAGGTGCCGTTGGCATTGTAGATGACACAGATGGCAGTCACGGCCGCGCAGTTGCTGGCAACGGTCGGGAAGGTAAATAGTGGTTTGTCAAGTTCGTTTGCTACATATTTTGCGGTGTCGCAGGCTCTTCCTCCACCGACACCAAAGATGATATCTGCGTTGCGGACAGCCGGATTCGCGATCAATGCATTGCCGTTCTCGTAGCTGGAATCACCGCCGTACCAGATGAAATCCGTGATCTCAAGATCGGAGCCCTTGATGCCTTCTAAGAGTGCATCTTTTGATTTTGCCATAGCGGTTTTACCGCCGATCACGACTGCCTTTTTTCCATAGTTTCTTGCGACGTATGGAAGTTCCTTGTAACAATTTTCACCGATGGAATAATTAGGAAGATATACACTGTAACTCATTTGCTTCTGCCTTTCTTGTTGTGAGCTGACAAATATCCGGAATAAACAATATCTGTCAGGTTGTGGGGGTAACCGTTAGAGGATAGAATAAACTGTCCAGAAGCGTTACGGTTGATAGTAGAGTTTTGTCATCAAAATGGATAACTTATCAATATTATAGGCGTTTGGAAAAATAATTCAAGATGTTCTTAATTTATGTCCTTTAAATTTTCCTGCCATTGCACATTACATTGTGCTACTGCAGAAAACCAATGTATGTATGATCATGATTATGCACGAGGAGTGTGAGAGAAATAAGAAGATGCCATATAGTTTCTAACTGTCCCAGCGGATTTTGAAAATAAGGAATATTTGAGCAGGAAAAAAAGTTCACAATTAATTCACAAAAAATTAGCACTCACCTATTGACAGTGCTAATAATATGTGTTATAGTACATGCAGAACAAAGGAAGAGAGAAAGAAATCAAAGGGATGCAAAAAGTCCTGGAGATTTTCAGAATCTCCCAGACAATAGATTTCAGATATTCTGATTGGAGGAATGATTTATGTATATGCCGAGTATTTTTGGAGAGAGTTTATTTGATGATATGTTCCCGTTTGATGACAGCTTCTTTACTTCTAAGAAGAATCCGCTGTATGGAAAGAATGCTTCGAGAGTTATGAAAACTGATATCAAGGAGAATGAAGGTTCCTATGAACTGGACATCGATCTTCCGGGATTCAAGAAAGATGAGATCACTGCAGAATTGAAGGATGGTTATCTGACCGTCAGCGCTGCTAAGGGTCTTGATAAGGATGAGGAAGATAAGAAAGGTCACTATATCCGTCAGGAGCGTTATTCCGGAGCAATGAGCAGAACCTTCTATGTTGGTGAAGATGTAAAGCAGGAAGATATCAAGGCTAAATTTGAAAATGGTATCTTAAGCCTGTCCGTTCCGAAACCGGTTGAGCAGAAGAAGGTTGAAACTTCTAAGCGTATTGCGATCGAAGGTTAAGGAAGCGCGGCAGACAGTGAAAGCTGCCTGCGGTGTATGGTATCAATGAAAATAACCTGTAGCTGAAAAGGACCGTTGCCTTTACAGAGAGATCTGTGGGGCAGCGGTCCTTTTTTATGTAACAGGAAATTCATAGGAAGTTCCTGTTACATAAAAAGGCACTGACGTGCCCAAAATGCGCACTCGCGCGAAGATGCAGATTGTCGCAAGCGCCTGCGCGAGGCGCGAGAATGTGCCAAGGCACATTCTTTTATATAAAAGGTACAGCTGCACGTTATTGGTTTATCATAAAATCGGCAGAATACCCCCATTCCTCGTAGGTGGCGGGATGAATGC
>ERZ1106969.1388-NODE-1388-length-17221-cov-38.470873_pt1 | contig 17221 bp, 10 predicted proteins | sample MGYA00403685_ERZ1106969 | MGnify/ENA primary metagenome ERZ1106969 (study PRJEB35170, sample SAMEA104062416) | human gut metagenome | biome: human gut; feature: human-associated habitat; material: faeces | place: Denmark | collected 2012-05-18 ... | reverse complement strand
TAGTATTTAACTAGTTCCATCGGCATTAACAGCAACACTTTTTGTCCTATAACCCCGAAAAAAGGACTCCGACTGGAGTCCTTTTTTCATGTAAGGGGAGTGTTAGTATTAATATCAAATGAACCATGTATTTAAACAAGTAGTAGGTTTGGGGTTAGTAATACTTGTCGGGAGATAAATACACGTATGGTAACCAGGGAATTGTTACCTCTATTTATCATTTGACATTGTCATTATAAGAACAAAAAATGAGTTGAAAATGAAATTTTTTAAGAAATTTCTTTTAATTTCTTGAAATTCTAAAAAAGATAATAATTAAGTTTAATTATTGTTGATAAATATGGGACAATTTTGGTATTATATATAAAGGAGAAGTTGTATATTTTATAAAGGTTTAATGGCTATTAAAGTTTTATAAAGTATACAGCTCTTAGGCATGAGAGGAGCAGTCATATGAGGAAAATATTAACCATATTGTCCCTTTTGTGGCTACTCAGTATAGGGGGGACCGCTAACGCAACGGACTGGTATTATGTTGGACCAGATGCGTCAGGAAACCAATTATTTATTGACAATGACAGTGTTCAAAAAAGTGATTATGATGCGCTTTTGTGGCTGCGGGTCAATGAACTGGGTGGCGACGAATTGCGATATAAAGTATATATAAGTAGATATAATCGTACCATGGAAACGTTAAAGGTAGATGCGTACATGGCAGACGGTACACCTTATGAAAATGTAGAGTTCAATGAAAACCCAGAACCTATTGAAGGCAATACAAATGGTCAAGCCATTTATAATTTATTGTGGCAATAAAAGAACCATCTAGCACAGCAAACTAGATGGTTCTTTTTTATATGTGTAAAAAATTTATAAATCTTAGGAATATTTTTTATATACAACATTCTCAAACGAGAATGGTATATACGAAAATTTAAACTTGGGCAGAATTGCGACTTAGCTCCAAGTCTTGAATCATTTGGAGATCGTCTTGTGGAGAGCGACCACCAGTTGTTAAGTAGCCACCAACCATGATGCCGTTAAGACCACCTTTTAAAGCATAAGCTTGTAAGTCACGAAGATTTACTTCACGACCACCAGCTGTACGAATCAATGCATTTGGCAAGATGAAACGGAATACAGCGAAGGTACGTAAAATATCTAATGGACGTAATGCTTTATTGCTTTCAAATGGCGTACCTTTAACAGGATTCAAAATGTTAAGTGGTACAGAGTCAATATGTAAGCGTTTAAGCTCAAATGCCATTTCTACGCGTTGTTCTAATGTTTCGTTAAGACCAAGGATGCCGCCGGAGCAAACGCGAATGCCTGCTTTTTGAGCGTTGTCGATGGTAGACATTTTATCTTCGTAGGAATGGGTTGTACAAATATCTGGGAAGTGGCTAGGTGCTGTTTCGATATTGGAGTGGTATCGAGTTACACCTACTTCTTTCAATTTGAGAGCTTGTTCATAAGTTAACAAACCAAGAGAACAGCAAATTTCGAGGCCCACTTCATCTTTGATGCGGCCTAATACACGAATGATTTGATCGAATTCGTTTGGGTTATTAGTATTACGACCACTTGTTACGATGGAGAAGCGAATAGCGCCTGCCTCTTTAGCTTTGCGAGCCGCATCGAGGATGCTTTCATCATCCATGAACGGATATACTTGAACGCCTGTTTCGTGATGTGCAGATTGAGCACAGAATTTACAGTTTTCAGGACATTTGCCAGATCGTGCATTTACAATGGCGCATACATCTACGGAGTTGTCATTGAAATGCTGACGAATTTTATCTGCCATAGCGAGTAGAATCATCGTATCATCATCAGATGTATGAATTAACTCAATTGCTTCTTCTTTTGTAATTTCACCACCATGCATAATACGATTTGCTATGGTAAGGATTTTTTCGTATGTTCCCACCTGGGATGGTTGTTGATCTGTAGGCAAAGCCATAATAGCCTCCTAATTGTTAACTTAATAAAAATATAAAATATTGACAATTTGATTGTAAACGTTAGTGCATAAATTGTCAACTTAATGTATTTTTGAGTTAACAAAAATATTTATGTAGTTTTTAGAGCGCTTTTAATACAGGGGAATTATATGACTTACAACTAATTTTAGAGGCTATATTTTACTATCTATATTAAGGTGTTAAATCTATGTTAAGGTTTTAATTGATAGTTATTTTTAAGTAATCTTTAGGGTTTTGTAGTATAATAGAGTATTGTAATTACTATATATAACTATAATAAAAGTACTAATATAAGGAGTGGATATAGATGCAGCCATTTCGATTTATACACTGTGGTGACCTGCATTTAGGGGCACCCTTCCAATATGCTACAGGTATTAGCCGCGCCGTTGATCGCGCCGTGAGTGAAGCTACCTATGTAGCCTTTGATACAATTATTGACACTGCTATTGATGAGCATGTTCATGCTGTTGTCATAGCTGGTGATATTTATAATAGCGAAGATCACAATTTAGAGGCTCAAGTACGCTTTGTACGTGCCATGTATCGCTTGGCAGAGCATCGCATTGCAGTTTATATGGTGCAAGGTAATCATGACCCGGTTGAAAGCTGGAAGGCTCAATTGCAGATGCCTGACAATGTACATGTATTCTCTAGTGAACAAGTACAACGGTTTCCATTGATTGTTAACAATATTGAAATTGGTGGCGTTTACGGTATTAGTTGTGGCCATGGTAATGAAAGCGACAATTATGCGCGTCAATATCGTGCCTTTGAACGTGATGAGTTTTCTCTTGCAGTTATGCATGGTACAGTTGGTTCTAGTGCGGGATCTGAAAATCATAATGTAACTGGTCCATGTAGTTTAACAGATCTAGCAGAAGCAGCCATGGACTATTGGGCGTTGGGGCATATTCATAAATCTCAAGTTCTTAGCGAAGAACCTCTCGTTGTATATGCTGGTAATCCTCAAGGTTTACACCGCAAAGAAATAGGCCCTAAGGGGTGCTATCTTGTTTCTGTATCCCATAATGGTCATTGTGAACCTCGATTTATTGAAACCAGTGCTATCCGTTTTGAAGAAATCAAAATTGATATTGCAGGTATGAAAACTGAAGCAGAATTCTTAGAAATTTTACGCCATAAAAAAGAGAATTTGCGTAAACAGTATAAGAAAAACATTTTGCTTTCTATTGTTCTCGTAGGCACAGGACCATTGCATCGTTTGTGTACACAAGAAGGGGTGCGTAAGCTATGGTTGCAAGAGTCTCAAAGCGAAGAGAAGAGTAAATCTATATTCGTTATGCCGTATCGCATGATGTGTAATACGCGTCCTAGTATTAATTTAGCGGAGCGTAGATTGTTATCTGATGTGGTAGGTGATTATTTGCGCGCCTATGACGATATGGTTGACGGCAATGCGGTACAGAGGGCTCGTCAAATTTTAGCAGAACGTCCTGAGTTTAAACGCTTAGGTGTATATGCCGATTTGTTGAGTGATGAGTTATTGTTGCACGCCTTGAAGCGCTGTGAAATTGAAGGTGTTACTGTATTGATGGGGGCTAACGATGAACATTAAACGCATACGATTTGATGAATTTGGCCCGTATCGCGACTGGTCTTTCACTACTGGTGAACATGGGGTTCAGCTCATGTATGGTCCTAATGAAAGTGGTAAAACATCTCTTCTTGAAGGGATGCGCACCCTTTTATTCGGCGGTACGCATAAGGCTTATGGCCCTATGACGGGTGCCCTCGATGTAGATCGTAATGGTGAAAGCTACTACATTGGTCGTAAGGGTAAACAACTGGACTTTTACAGTCCTGGAAATCCGGCCATTCATGAAGAGCCAGCTCAACATTGGTGGCATGGTATCGATAAAAAGACATATAACCGCATTTTTGCATTGACCCTTGATGATTTACAAGGCCTTGATGTATTGCAAGAGGTAGAGGTTCGGTCTCGCTTCTTCGGCGCTGAAGGAGGGGAACATTTAGGCTCTGTCGTAAAAGATGTGGAAAAAGGCGCTACTGATTTATTGGTAGCTTCCTCAAACGGTAAACGCCGCATCAACGTGTTGATGGATGAGCTTAAAGAAAATCGCCAAAAGTTAAGCCATTTAGCCGAGCATGAAGCACAATATGTAGAATTGCAAAAGGCCTTTCACAGTACGGAGCAGACTGAGGCAGAATTGCAAGGTCAGTTGCAAGAGTGGAAGGAATACCGCGATGGCATCGATGTGGTATTGCGCGCGTGGGATACGTATCGCCGTAGCGAAGAAGCGCGTATGCACATGCAGCAGTATAATAGCGAGCTTGCTTTGAGCCGTGATGAGTTCCTTCGTATCGACGAGGAAATCAAACGCGCTAGAGATAACATGCAGCTGTGGCAGGAAAAGGAAGCGGCCTTAATGCCGGCCAACTTTAGTCCTGATAGTCCATTTGGTACGTATGGTCAAGATATTGAAGACCTCATCCAACAAGGTGCTAAATGGGAACAATTGCGCCGTGAATGTGAAGAAGGGGATGCGTACATCTTTAAGGTACGGGAACAACTAGAATTTTCTCGTTCTATGCATTCTGCATGGCGTGATGATGAGCCGATGGCTGATGATGTGAATTGGTTTGAAGGTGAGCGCTTAGCAAGTCGCTTGCGCACTGCTAAAGACCAATTATTGCATTGGCAAGATCGCAAACCTGCTGAGGCATCTGATGATTTGCCAGCAGCTAATCTAGATGGCGCATCTTTGCCAAGTTATAGTGAAGCGGATTTAGCCAAAAAAGAGCATCTTGAACGTGAATTAGAACTTATCTTGATGGATATAGATCGAGTTACGGAAAAACGAGATAGCTATGGTCCAGATGCACAACCGAGTCATTTGCCAAAATGGTTACAACGCATTAGCGGTGTAGCAGCCGTTATTGGTGTACTACTTGTATTAGCGGGCCTCTTAGTATTAGAGTCCGTTCTATATACAATTGGCGGATTTATATTGTTAATCCTATCTATGGCATTGTTCTGGTATGCAACATGGCGACGTCATAATGGTAATTCTGATGTATCTAAACTGAACTATGAATTACAAATCTTGTCCTCTCGTAAATCTGATGTAGAGCATCAGTTAGAGGCAATCATTAAAGCCGCAACACCTGTGGTGAGCCCAATTCCATCCATAGAAGGGGCGGCACATCTTGATTGTTGGATCCAAGAGGGACATACATTACAAGCTATTTATGATGAAGCCCTTGCAGCTTGGCAGAATTGGTTACCTCAAGGGGCGGCGAAGAGCCTTAACGAAGATGATTTCTTTGGCCTCAAACAAGAGTACGATCAGTATCATGAACAGTTACGTACTATTGAAGGTTATGAAAAGCGCTTAGCAGAGCATAAAGAAGGCCTACGTGTTATCGAAGACCAAGCCATGACCTTGTGGTATAACCTTGGTGTTGAGGCTCCTGTATCTCCTACAGAGTTAAAACGTATTTATAATCAATATAAAAACTTCCAACAAAATAAAATTGTATGGGAACAAAAGGAAGCACAACGTAAAAGCTTCCGCAATGAGTACGATAACTGGCACCGTAAAGAAAAAGAATTGCTACTTCGTCAACAAGAGCTCTTGCACAAGGCTGGTATGGAAAGCTCCAACGAATATCGTCAACATCTTATTGATGAAGATCAATACAAGCAATGGCAAACCATTTACAAACAAAGTCAGGTTCAGTTAGATCTATTAGCACCTGATGCGGAGAATAGAGATTTATTCTATCGCCGCTTGCGTGAAGGCAATAAGGATAATTGGCTTGATGAGTTAGCTCATTCTGAACGAGAAATAGCATCCATTGAAGACAAGCTGGCGGTCTTATATGAGCGCCGTGGTCAAATTGTGGAGTCTATGCGTGCCCTAGGTTCTGACCAAGAGCAACACCAAATGCTTCAAGAACGTGAAGCGTTACAAAATGAACTGGAAACTGCTCTTGAAGATTGGGCTACACAAGTGTTGATGAGTCACTGCATGGATAAGGCTCAACAATCTTACGAGCAAGAAAAACAGCCTCATATGTTAGAACTTGCATCCTCTTATATAGAACGGTTAACTGGTGGTATGTATACCTTTGATGTTCTCGGTATCAACGAAGGGGTAGCATTGGTTAATGGCAATGGAGAACGATTAGAGCTTAAGTACTGGTCTAGCGGCTTGGCTGACCAAGTATACTTGGCATTGCGCCTTGCACTAGCTAAGGTATTTTCTTACCAAGTTGAGTCCTTGCCGATTATCCTAGATGATATCCTCGTGCGCTTTGATGAAAACCGTCAACGCAGTGCATTAGAATTATTAGCAGAAATCGGAAAGAACCAACAAATCTGGTTATTCACATGCCAACGTTCTGTATTTGATATGGCTCAATCTATTACAGGCATTGATTGTCACAGATTGAGTCGCAATTAAACATTGATTGCCACTGATTAAGTCGTAACTAAATTGAACCCCTGTGAAGGTGTTTAGCTTTCACAGGGAATATTCATAGTGATGATATATGTGATGTAACTAAAGTAACTGTTTTAGTTATCATAGTGTGTTAGTATAAATTAGAAAGAAAGGGGTTGAGTACTTGAATACAGCATATTTAGATATGATCCAAGGGAAGAACCCTGGTGTAACACCTGTATGGTATATGCGCCAAGCTGGTCGTAGCCAAGCAGAGTACCGTAAAATTAAGGAAAAATATACGCTCTTTGAAATTACAAAAGAGCCTGAGTTGTGTGCTCGTGTTACGGAACTGCCTGTAAAAGAATACGGTGTGGATGCGGCGATTCTTTACAAGGATATTATGAGTCCTATGGTGGGAATGAATGTAAAGGTAGAACTCAAGGCTGGTGTGGGCCCTGTGTTTAATACACCGATTCGCTCCATGGCTGATGTAGATAAATTAGATACCTTTGATCCTACAAAGGTAGATTATATTGGAAAAACCATTACACTGTTAACTTCTGGCATGCTCGACGTACCTCTCATTGGGTTCTGTGGCGCACCATTTACAATTGCGTCATACCTTATCGAAGGCGGTCCAACAAAGAATTATAATAAGACTCGTGGCATGCTCATCGGTGCGCCTGATGTGTGGAATGCATTGATGACAAAGTTAGCGGATATGTCCATTGAGTACTTGTCCCTGCAAGCCGAAGCAGGTGCGAATGCGCTACAAATCTTCGATTCTTGGGTAGGCGCTGTGAATGCGGACCAATACAAACAAGGGATTTATCCTCATATGGAACGCATTATTAAGACTGTAAAAGAACGATATCCTCATTTGCCTATGGCAATGAATGGTGTTGGTACCGATCATTTAGTATCTATTTGGTCTCACTTGCCATTGGATGTAATCGCCCTTGATTGGCGGAGTTCCATCGTTATGGCCAATGAACGAGGTGTAACACAAACGGTACAAGGCAATCTAGATCCAGCTTACTTATTCGCTGATGAAAAAACATTAGCTCATGAAGTAGATCGTATTTTACTTGACGGTGTTCGTTACGGTCGCCATATCTTTAACTTAGGTCATGGCGTATTCCCAGAAGCGGATCCTAAAAAGCTTCATTGGCTCACAGACTATGTACATGAACGTAGTCGTGAACTATGGGCTCAAGAGGGCTAAACTAGTGAACATTGAGAAAAAAGGATTATTATTTTTATCCTATGGTAGCCCTTCAAGTAAGGATGATTTAGTGCCATATATGACGAGTATTCGTCATGGTCGTGTACCTACAGATGTGGAGGTTGCTAACCTTACACGTCGCTATGATGCAATTGGACAATGGTCCAATGTAGAATTACAAACAATGGCAGAGCGTCAATATGAAACATTGATTACATTGTTACCATCTATGCCAACAGCTATTGGCTATCTTCATATGAAACCTTCGATTGCTGATGCAGTAGATGCTTTGGTTCAACAAGGCGTAGAACACATCGTTGCTATCGTAACGGCTCCATTTTTTACGTCTCTTGGTACAGGGGCCTATGAGAAGCAAGTACAAGCTGCAATTGGTAACCATCAGGGTGTAACCTTTGATGTGATTCGCTCCTGGTGGGATCAACCATCATTCATGGAATATTGGGTAAAAGCCGTTTCGGATTGTATCAATGCTACTAACGATGTATTTGTAATTTTTAGTGCTCATAGTATACCGCTTATTAATAGCCATAATGGAGATTCTTATGCGTTAGCCTTAGAGGAAAGTGCCCGAGAAATCGCAGAACGTTGTGGTTTATCTAATTGGTCTGTGGCTTGGCAGAGCGCGGCCCCACATGGTCAATGGTTAGGTCCTACCGTAGAAGAGGCCATCAATCAAGCTCTACGTAATGGTGCGATACATATCGCCTTTGTACCATTTGGCTTTGTCAGCAATCATGTAGAGGTGTTGTACGATAATGATGTGGAGTGTAAAGAACTCGTTGATGCGGGCGGCGCTGTATATATGCGTGCACAGATGCCGAATTGTAATGAAACATTCTTACAAGCTATGGCGAGTGCAATATTAGAAAGGATTCATTCGTGAATGTAACAATTGTGGGCGGTGGCCTAACAGGATTGACAGCGGCTTATTATTTGGGTCATGCAAAGCCGGACTGGAATATCACTCTTTACGAACAAGCACCACGATTTGGTGGGAAAATACAAACACAACGGGTTGATGATTTCGTAGTTGAACTAGGGCCCGACTCGTATTTAGGCCGTAAAACAGAAATGACGGACCTAATCTATGATCTTGGCTTAGGCGATACCCTTGTATCGAATGAAACAGGGCAAGCCTTTGTATATGACAAGGGTTCCATACATCCTATTCCAGGTGGCTCCATCATGGGGATTCCAACAGAAATGATGCCTTTTGTGAAAGCAACGCTCATTTCGTGGCCTGGGAAATTACGCGCCGGCTTAGATTACTTTAAAAAGCCCTATCAGCTCGATAAAAATGGTGACGTATCCATTGGTCATTTTTTTAAATATCATTTGGGACAAGAAATGATGGATAAGCTCATCGAACCACTATTAGCTGGTATCTATGGTGGCGATATCTATAAAATCAGTCTATTGTCTACGTTCCCTCATTTTATTCAAGTAGAACAGAAATATGGGAACATGGTAAAAGGTATGATGGCTGCTAAGATGGGTCACTCCAAAGCAGGCGTTACCAAAGCGGCTAAAGGTGCTGTTGCTGAAGGTGACGTACCGCGTGCTGGTAAAGGGACTATGACAGACCGTCAATTTGAAAGTCATGAAGCGAAGGCCACTAAGGCACATGCGGATATGGCGAGTCGAAAGGGCACTGCTGCTCAATCTGGCATGTTCCGTCAATTGACAGGTGGCCTTGAAAGCGTTATTACTGCCATCGTTGAAGCCATGCCTAGCAATGTAACACTGCATACCAGTGCATTAGTATCTGATATTCGCTACACCGATGGTCAATATGCATTAGACGTCGTAAAACAAAATGTAGATGGCTGTAATTGTACTGCTCAATCAGCAAGCTATGAAAATTCTGATGCAGAAACAAGCCATAACACTAGTGTTACTAGTGTTGACGTTACTGGGAATACAGATCAAATTACTGCTAATGCAAATCAAGTTATTATCTGTACACCACCGGCAACGTATAACCAATGGTTTAAAGATGATGCTGGTTTTGATTTCTTGCGCTCTATGGAACAGTCTAGTTGTGCTATTGCCATCATGGCCTTTGATAAAAGTTCCTTCGATGGTGAATTAAAAGGCTCTGGCCTGTTGATTACACGTAATACAGATACACCGCTCACAGCGTGTACCATTTTAAATCAAAAATGGCCTCAAACAACGCCTGACGATAAAATCGTATTGCGCGTCTTTATTGGTAAACCTGGCAACGATGTAGTAGAACATCTCAATGATGAGGAACTTTCAGAATTAGCAGTCAAAGAAATTCAACGCATTATGAGTTTCTCTACGCAACCTGAATGGGTTCGCATTAATCGCCTCATCCACTGCATGCCGCAATATAATGTGGGCCATCGGGCCGGTATTAAAGCTGTACGTGAACATGTAGCTGAACATTATCCAAATTTGCATCTCATTGGTACGCCATTTGATGGCATCGGGATTCCTGACGGTGTGAAACAGGCGAAAGAACTCGTACAGTCTATTGTAGGCAGTAATGAAAACTAATATTAAGTAATGAGAATTAATATTAATAAATAATTATAAGAAAAGACTCCATGTGCTATAATAGTATATGGAGTCTTTTCGATTCTTATAGTAATAGAAAGATATCATTTTAATATAATCACCATAGATAGGAGTGATCATAATGGGGAAAGCAATCCCTACAGTAGAAGGTTGGCATAGCCAACACATGGTATTTGCCATGGATTTCAGCGCATGGAACTGCTTTACAGCTGAAGAAAAAGCAGAAGCGCGCAACGAATTAAAAGCATTCTTAGCAGACCTTGAAGCTAAACATCAAGCTAAAGAAGGTAGCTATGCATTCTATGATTGCAATGGCGCAAAAGGGGATTTAATCCTATGGATCCTTGGTCCATCCCTTGAATACTTGGCGCAAGTAGAACGCAAATTCCGTCGCCTCGCTATTGCAAGTGTATTGGTTCAAACATATTCCTATACATCTGTAACAGAAGTAAGTGCTTACGTTAAAGCTAAACTCGATACAGAAGAAGTTAACCAAAAACTATACCCTCATGTACCTCGCGATAAATACATTTGCTTCTATAATATGTCTAAGAAACGTGAAGGCGATGATAACTGGTTCATGCTACCACCTCAAGAACGCGGTGCGTTGATGAAATCTCACGGTGAACTTGGTAAAACATATTTAGACGTTCTATCTGAATTCACTACAGGTGGCTGCGGCTTAGACGACTGGGAATGGGGCATTACTATTTTCAGTAATGACGACATTCAATTCAAAAAAATCGTATACGATATGCGCTTTGAAGTAGCCAGTGCAAAATATGGTATCTTCAGCGATTTCTACGTTGGTACTATCATTGACGATGCACTACTAGAAGAAATCTTTGGATAATAAAAAGAGAACCCCGTATCAATCCGACTTACGAGGTCAAGGCCCTAGGCCGCAGACCTGATAAGTATGGAGGAGAGGTGCGGGGTTTCTTTTATCACTTAGTTTAGAAAAGTGAATTATATTTTGTTGTACCGTCCAGTGAACGTAAATTTTCTGTTTCCAGAAAATTATACGTTCATGTTTGCGCTTTTACGCACATAGAACCAGAAGCATACAGCTACAGTTACAAGGTTGAACACAAGTAATGCAACGAAAGCTGGGTAGATACTACCGAATGTAGTATATGTGAAACCGAAGATTTTAGGTGTAATGAAGGCACCGTATGCAGCTACGGCAGCTACGAAGCCTGTAATCAAAGAGGATAGCAATGGATTGCCAAATACGTGTGGAATCATACGGAATGTAGCACCTGTAGCGAAGCCACAGCATACGAAGGTCAATACGGACATTGCAAAGAAGAATGGGAAGTTGTGCATGTTGACCCCAACTGGAATCAATGCAGTAGTAACACATAAAGTAATAAGGCTGATGAAAGTAACCTTTGTACCGCTGTTAATTTTGTCGGCTAACCAACCACCTACAGGGCGAAGAGCACCTGATACAAGAGGACCAACAAATGCGATAGAAGCAAATGGAACTTCAGGGAATTCTTTACCTACTAATAAGCCAAGTGCTGCCGCATAACCAGAGAAAGCACCGAAGGAACAAGTGTATAGCAATGTAAGTGCCCAAGTGTGTTTGTTCCCAAAGATTTGTACAAGATTTTTAGGATTTGGTTTTTCTAGTGGTAAGTTATCCATGAAACGTGTCATAAGTGCAAGGATAACAACGAGTGGTACGATCCACATGAAAGCTGCATTGGCAAGGTATACTGCGTTACCTTTGATGATAGCTGGTGTTACACCAAATACGCTACCTAATGCAGCGGAACCCATAGCGAATGGAGCTAAGAAGTAGATTACGGAAATACCAAGGTTACCAACGCCACCGTTGATACCAAGAGCTGTACCTTTTTCGGATTTAGGGAAGAAGTTGCCAATGTACGCCATGGAGGACGAGAAGTTGGCGCCTGCCAAACCGATGAGGGCCGTTAAGATCATGAATGTCATATAAGAAGTTGTTGTATCTTGAACGGCAAAGCCAAGCCATACAACAGGAACTAATAAGATAATTGTGGAAATAAATGTCCAGTTTTTACCACCGATTAATGCTGGCATGTAGGTATATACAAAACGTAATGTAGCACCAACAAGACCTGGCAAGGCCGCCAATGTAAATAATTGATCGGTAGTGAAATTAAAGCCTGCGCCGTTGAGTTGCGCTGCAATGGTAGCCCACAAGTACCATACGCAGAATGAAAGTGTTAATGCAATCGTGGATATAACCAAATTTTGTTTAGCAATTTTTTTACCAAACTTTTCCCAAAACTCTGGATTTTCTGGTTGCCAATTAGCCACAATTTCGCTACGGCTTGCCCCTACTTGAGGCATTTTTAGTTCGCTCATTTTGAACTTCTCCTTACTGAAAAACTATACATGCAATGAAGACATAATAGATACAATTTGGGCCCCATATATATATAAATTAAATTCATTATACGGAGTTTATAAAAAATACTCAATTTATTTATGGAACTGCGTTATAATTATTGTATCGTGTAAATTTTCAATGTCTTATATCACAATTATATTATATAGTGTAAAAATTTTTGTGAATGTGACATAAAACACACATATTTTGAAATTAATAAGTTATAATAATCTTACGTATACGATAAAGTATATAAAACATGTACTTTTACTATAAATAGATTAGTATAACTAATGGATTTTGTGTTAAAAGTAACATGGAGCGGTGATTGTATGGATCAAAAGTTAATTAATCAATTGCTTGCTTTGCCGGGGGAGGAACTACATCTTAAAAAAGGTGAATTTCTCTTCCATGAGGGGGACAAGGCAGAATACTTTTACGTAGTAGTGAAAGGTAGAATGAGCATTAAGAAGTTCGAAGCTAGCGGACACATTTTTGCGGTGCGCCTAGTGGGACCGAATAATGTTATAGGTGAAGTTCCGTTATATGAGGAGAACACAAAAACATATGTGTTCAACGCTATTGCTCGGGAGGACTGCTCTGTTTATTGCATTCGCTATGATTTGTTAGAAGCAGCCATTGCAAAAGACCATTCGTTGGCTATTGCGATGATGAAAATCTATACTCTGCATATGCGACGACAACAGGCAAAATACCGAGACTTGCTGTTATACGGCAAGAAGGGAGCATTTTACTCTACCTTGTTGCGCTTGGCCAATAGTTATGGTGTAAAGCGCGAAGATGGTATCTTTATTGATATCGCTTTAACAAATCAAGAGCTAGCTGAATTTGCTGCCACATCAAGAGAAAGTTTAAATCGCATGCTAAGTGAGTTGCGTAAGTTGGGCTATGTAGCCTATGATAAACACCATCTAGTAATCTGTGATTTTGATGCTTTAATCGGGTTGCTTGACTTAGAGGTTGATATGATTGACCCTAATATTAGTAATATCGAATAAGAGGATTATTTCCCTTGTGTTAGCTCAGCTAGCACAAGGGATTTTTTGTAGTTTTGAAGGAGGACATGAGATGAGCTTGTTGTCTCAAAAGTTTAAGTTTCTTCGCAAGAAGGACGTATCTCCAAGCGGCCATCAAATAACAGAAGATGGCGGTCGCGAGTGGGAAAATTTTTATCGTGACCGTTGGTCTTACGATAAAGTTGTCCGCACAACGCATGGCGTAAACTGTACAGGTTCTTGTAGCTGGAATATTTACGTTAAAAATGGTGTTGTTGCTTGGGAAAACCAAGCGATTGATTACCCTGAAACACCTGATGATATGCCGGATTACGAACCGCGTGGGTGCCCTCGTGGTGCGACTTTCTCTTGGTATCTCTATAGCCCATTGCGCGTAAAATATCCATATGTACGCGGTGAATTGGCTGAGCTTTGGAGAGAAGCGAAAAAGAATGCTAAGAACCCAATCGAAGCTTGGAAATCTATCGTAGAAGATCCTGAAAAAGCGAAAAAATACAAATCTGCCCGTGGTATGGGTGGCTTTGTGCGCTCCACATGGGATGAAGCAACAGAAATTACTGCAGCATCCTTACTATATACAGCAAAAACATATGGCCCTGACCGCAACGCAGGCTTCTCTGTAATTCCTGCGATGTCCATGTTGTCCTATGCAGCAGGGGCTCGTTTCCTTAACTTGATGGGTGGCACACCATTGTCCTTCTATGACTGGTATGCCGATTTGCCACCTTCCAGCCCTCAAGTTTGGGGTGAACAAACTGATACACCTGAATCTGGTGACTGGTATAATGCTGGTTACATCATGACGTGGGGTTCTAACGTACCGTTGACCCGTACGCCAGATGCTCACTTCTTGACAGAGGTTCGTTATAAAGGTACTAAAGTAGTATCCGTGTCTCCTGACTATGCGGAATCTACAACTTCTTCCGATGCATGGCTCAATGTAAAAGCTGGTACCGATGCGGCTCTTGCAATGGCAATGGGTCACGTTATCCTAAAAGAATATTACATCGACAAAGAAACTCCATACTTCAAAGAGTATGCAAAAGAGTTCACAGATATGCCATTCCTTGTACGCGTTGAAGATATCAACGGCACAGTTCAACCAGGCCGTTTCTTGAATGCTAAGGACTTAGGTCGCCAAGAGGAAGGCGCTGACTTCCAAATGGTATTGATTGATGAATTAACAAATGAAATCGTTGTACCTAATGGTACAATGGGTGAACGTCACACGAACCCACAAAAATGGAATTTACGACTTGAAAATCGTGATACAGGAGCTAAAATTGATCCTCGCTTGTCCGTATTTGATCAACGTGAAGACGTGACTGTTGTTAAGTTACCGTACTTTGGTGATGAAGAACACGAAGGTATTATTGAACGCGCTATTCCAACTATTACAGTACAAACTGTTGATGGTCCTGTGAAAGTGACTACTGTATACGATCTCATTCTTGCTAACTACGGTATTGACCGCGGTATCGGTGGTGAGGTAGCGACAGCTTACACTGACGACACACCTTATACACCTACATGGCAAGAAAAAATCACTGGCGTAAAAGCGGACATTGCTATTGCTACAGCACGTGAATTTGCAGATAATGCTGAAAAAACGAAAGGTCGTTCCATGATTATCATGGGCGGTGGTATCAACCACTGGTACCATGCCGATGTTATTTACCGTACTATTTTGAACCTTATCATGTTCTGTGGTACAGAAGGCGTTAACGGCGGTGGTTGGGCCCACTACGTAGGTCAAGAAAAACTTCGTCCTGTTGAAGGTTGGGGTGGTATCATGACTGCCAATGACTGGAGTAAGGCTCCTCGTTTGCAAAATGGTACATCTTGGTTCTACTTTGCTACAGAACAATATCGTTCTGACTGCATCGACTTGGCAGACCGCGTATCTAAATTGGCTAAACCTCGCTATCGTCATCCTGGGGATTACAATGTATTAGCAGCTCGTTTAGGCTGGTTGCCATCTTATCCTACTTTCAATAAAGGTAGCCAAGAATTGATTAATGATGCTCGCGCAGCCGGTGCTAGTACAGAAGCGGAAATCAACCAATATGTAGCACAAGCCTTGAAAAATAAAGATTTACAATTCTGCGTAGAGGATCCTGCAGCTAAAGAAAACCACCCTCGCAACCTGTTTGTATGGCGTGCGAACCTTATCGGCTCCTCTTCTAAAGGTCATGAGTACTTCTTGAAACATTTATTAGGCACAAAAAATGCCGTATTGGAAGATGATGATGCTCCTACGCGTCCAGAAGAAATTAAATGGCGCGAAGCAGATGGTGCGGGTAAGCTTGATCTCTTAATTGATATCGACTTCCGTATGGCGTCTACAGGTTTATATTCTGATATCGTGTTCCCAGCAGCTACCTGGTATGAAAAAGAAGACTTGTCTTCCACAGATATGCATCCATATGTACATGTATTCCAAGCTGCTGTTGATTGCGCATGGGAAACTAAATCTGACTGGGATACATTCCGTACCCTTGCAGAAACAGTATCTCGCGTAGCAAAAGAATCTGGCTTTACAGAATATGAAGATATTGTAGCTACTCCACTTGGCCATGATAGCCCAGGCGAAGTAGCGCAACCAGAAGGTAAAGTTCTTGATTGGAGTAAAGGCGAATGTGAACCAATCCCTGGTAAAACAATGCCGAACCTCGTTCATGTAAAACGCGATTACAGTCAGATCTTTGAAAAATACATTGCTTTAGGACCTAATATCGAAAATAAAATGGGTGCTCACGGTTTGGCGTGGGATGTATCTGACGAATATCAAACATTGTATGGTCAAAATGGTACGATTGATAATCCAGACTTCATTTCTCATGGCCGTCCAAGCATTTACGAATGTAAGGAAGCTTGTAATGTTGTATTAACATTATCTTCTTGTACAAATGGTAAATTGGCTGTTCGCTCTTGGAAAGCGATGGAAGAAAAAACAGGTCTTTCTGGTCTTGAAAAGAATGCAAAAGGTCGCGAACAAGAAAAAATTACCTTCGATGATATGGTTCGCCAACCGCGCTTTATCATTAGCTCTGTAACAAGTACTGGTAAGAACGATAAAAACCGTCGTTATTCTCCATTTACAACATCTACAGAAGATAAGGTACCATTCCGTACTGTAACAGGTCGTCAATCGTTCTATTGTGATCATGAAATGATGCGCGACTATGGCGAAGCTATGGCATTGTACAAACCTGTATTGTCATATAAACCAGTACAAGGTGATTATAAACAAGAAGGTATTCCAGAAATTACATTGAAATACTTAACTCCACATAATAAGTGGTCTACACATAGTATGTACTTTGATAGCCAACAAATGTTGACATTATTCCGCGGTGGCCAAACAATTTGGCTTAACGAAGATGATGCAGCAGAAATTGGTGTTAAAGATAACGACTGGGTAGAAGCTTTCAATAAAAATGGTGTAGTTGCAGCTCGTGCAGTTGTATCTCCACGTATTCCTCGTGGCATTTCTTATATGCATCACTCCCAAGACCGTCACATCAACGTTCCTGGTACGCAAGTTAAGAAAGATCGTCGCGGTGGTACACATAATGCACCAACTCATATTC
>ERZ1106969.1387-NODE-1387-length-17228-cov-7.647761_pt1 | contig 17228 bp, 13 predicted proteins | sample MGYA00403685_ERZ1106969 | MGnify/ENA primary metagenome ERZ1106969 (study PRJEB35170, sample SAMEA104062416) | human gut metagenome | biome: human gut; feature: human-associated habitat; material: faeces | place: Denmark | collected 2012-05-18 ... | reverse complement strand
TTCCATTTACTTCTGTCGGGAAATTGAAACGGTTTTCTTCTGTATATGCTGCCGGAACAAATTTAGCAACAACCGTTGCATTTTCCTTCACATCTTTTAATGTATAAGATGTGACAGCTCCTACAGATTCGCCATCTACGAGAACGTCTGCCACTTTGTGTGTCTTGTCCGGGGTGATCGTAAATGTAACATCATTTCCTTCTGTAACAGTTGTTGCTCCATTTGGTGTGATTGTACCACCTTCTCCCTCTACGGAAGCATTGACTGTAAATTCTGCTCTCTGGATATCATCACCAGGTGTGATTTCGAACATGTCAAGCTGTGGAGCTTTTGCATCCCCTTTTAATGTCAACACACCACTTCCGGCTTTTGTTGCTTTCAGCGCAAAGTCCACTGTCTTAGTCACCTTACTGTCTGAATTTCCAGCTTCTACTGAACCAGTTGTTCCTTCAAATACTCCTGCATTATCTGTCCAGGAAAGTTTATTTGATGCAGAACCACTTCTAAATGTTAATTTTACATTGTAAGTTCCCGGTTTTTCCACATTATACGGAATGGTGATGGTATCACCATTTTCCAACGCATTCACAAATTTTTGATTGCTTGCCCAGTCACCAGTTCCAATCTTCAACGGATACTGTTCATTTTCTCCAGTATTATGTAATTCTGCAAATTCCGCTTCCAGTGTTGCACTTGCGTTTTCTCTCCATGGGAAGTTGAATGGATCTGCTTCTGTATATTTCTCACGTTTTACTAATCCATCTTTTGCAGTCTGCAGTGCTGTTGCTGCCTTATTTCTTTCTTCCGGTGTTGCTCCCTGTTTATCCAAGACTGCTTTTGCATTTTTCAAAGCTGCCTGGAATTCATCCCATCCGGCAGTAAACCAGTCGTTTTTATAAGTCTCACACTCTTTCACAAGATTAGCTAAAGTATTGTCATTGCTTTCCATATCTTTGATGATGATTTTAGCTTTCTTATTGAATCCAAGGATCGTTCCTTCACTAACATCTGTAATTTCTGCTGTGAAATATTGATCTCCGGTTTTGTTTTTATTTCTCTTTGTCTGTACCTGTGCCGTAGTCTCTTTTTGACCTGGTTCTAATGTAATCTCCGGATTCAATTCCGTATTGTAGTCATCCTGAATCGCTGTTCCTGGATTTGGCTGCAATTTTGCAGTAATTTTTCCTTCTGTTCCACCTACACGTTTTATTTTCAGATCTTTTGTTTCCTCTTCATTCATCGTGTATGAATCAGATTCCAGTTCAATCATACCTTTTCCGCCATTATTGATAACTGCAGCAGCTTCAATTCCGATTGCCTGACTGCTTACTTTCAATTTAATTGTATGATTTCCATCTTGTAAGTCTGGAGTTTCAAACCATCTCTGTCCAACTGCACGCTTAGATGCTTTCGTATCTACCGTAATAGGGTCTCCGCCATCAATTGTGATTTCCGCTTTTCCATGATTTGGATCTAGCGTTCCAAAGAAATATGCCTTTGTACCATGGAATTTCAGTTCCAATTCAGCGCCTGTATTTGCCCATGTGTTAGTTCCATTGATATACTGCGGTTGATTTTCGTCTGTCCATGTTCCCTTAAAAGTAAATCCTTTTCCATCTTCTACATTTTTGTCCGTTACATCAATAACTTCCATTCCTTTCGGAATCGGATTTGGCTTTTCCATATCCTCAGTGGACTTGTATACTCCAACTTCACTGATCATAGGAACTTTTCCCTCTTTTGTTTCCACCGTAATCTTAATCTGTTTCGCCAAAACTTCACTGGTTCTGCAAAGACGTTTTGCACCTATTGTCTGTCCTGACTCTAAAAGAGTCCATGCACCACTGTCTCCATCCCTGTATTCTACTTTATATTTATTGATTCTCTGACCATTCTGGATAGCTTCTTCAATGGATACCACATCAAAGTTCTTTTTCTCACCCAAATCAATTAAAATTTCACCGGATTTTGTTCCGTCACTTGTCGTCCAATATGTCTCGTCATTATCATCGACCATATTGCCTGGTTTGAATGTCTCATCATTTCCTCTGACTTCAGAAACTTTTACAGAAGCTCCCTCTGCCTTTGCCAGATTTTCGTCAAATGTTTCTTTGATATTTTTTCCAAATTCTGTCACACGATCTAGAATTGCTTTATCTACTGTTCCCTGATTGTTCGGAGGTACATTTAAAAGTAATGTTGCATTATGACCAACAGAATTAAAATACATATCGCTCAGTTCTTCCATCGTTTTTGGCGTATTTTTCTGTGTTCCCCAGAACCATCCAGAAGTGATGCGGGCATCTGCCTCCGGAACTGTCCATTGATTTCCATCTTCAAAACCAACTGTAGCATTTCCCTGTTTGTTACTGTTGATCTTATTTGTCTCTTTGTCTACCGTTGATTTAGACCATGTATCCTTTCCAGCGATTCCCAATTCATTTCCGATCCATCGAACCGTTGTGTATGCTTCTGCCCCAAACAGCATACAGTCTGCATCCCGTCCTTCTACGCCTTTTCCTTCATATTTTTGAATTGTATCAAACCATTTCTGGAAATTATACTCTTGTGCATTGGCGCCACTTCCTTTGGCCCCATCCATCCACACTTCTACGAATTTCCCACCATTTCCATACTTGTCATTACTCAAAATTTCTATTAACTGGTTGTTATAAAATTCATTATAATCTTTCTTATCATTTTCTGGCGTTGTTGGATTTCCATGTTCATCTTTATACCCATAACTCGGCTCATGGATATCCCACGGAGACAAATACAATCCCATATCCATATTTTGTTCTGTACACGCTCTGGAAATTTCTGCCAAAATATCGGACTCTCCATTTTTATCCTTATAACCAGCTTCTTTTACATCATACGTCGTATATTCGCTATCCCAAATACAAAATCCATCGTGATGTTTTGCCGTCACAATCAATTTTTTAAATCCTGCATCTTTTAATGTCTTTACCAATGTCTCCGCATCAAAATCCTGCTTTAACGTAAAAATCTCACTTGGTTTTTTATTTCCGTAGTGTTCTCCCCATTCAATCTCATTGAATGTATTCGGTCCAAAGTGACAAAATGCCGCCAGTTCCTCTTTCTGATAACGAAATTGATTGGCATCCGGCACTACACTATCCGGTGCTGGTGCTTCGGCTGTTCCAGTCAATCCTTCATCCCCAACCCAATTTGTTGTTTCTGCTGCCCGAAGTGTAACAGATCCCCCCATGAACCCTGTCGTTGTCACAACTCCTGCAAGCAGCATTGACATCCACTTTTTGTACAAAGCTTTTTTCTTCACCTTTTTTCTCCTTTCTGACATACCATTTTAATCAGATATGTACGCATTATACATGTTCAAATTCATTTCATCAATTTACTATTTTCCAATTTTAGGTTAAATTCTTACACTCTTCTGTAATTTTTTAACCATTTTTAACCATAGTCCAAAAAAGACCCCTGAATCATATGGTAATTTTACACATGTTTCAAGAGTCTTTTTCTTTTATTTTCCGTTATTTTTTCTTTTTCGTCGTTTTTACTTTATCCGGTTCCGCTTTTTTTACAATTTTTGTTTTCATCACATACCACAAAGCACCTGTAATACATACAGAAGAATATGCTCCACAGACAATACCCACCATCAGTGGAAGCGCAAATTCTTTGATCGAACTTACACCCATAACAAACAGTACTGCCACCATTACAAATGTTGTCAATGATGTGTAAATACTTCTTGTCAGAGTTCTTGTAATACATCTGTTCACCAGAGTATCCAGTTCCTCGCCTCGTTTCTTTGTCTTAAGCTCTTCACGGATACGGTCAAAGATAACGATTGTTGCATTGATCGAGTATCCCACAATCGTCAGCATACATGCAATAAATGTATTTCCTACAGAAATTCTTGCGATTACATAGAATGCCAATACTACCAACACATCATGCAGCAGTGCGATTACCGCACTGGTAGCAAACCGGATATCCTTAAATCGAAGCCAGATATAAAGCAACATACATGCGGTTGCGACAAGCACTGCAATGATGGCATCTGCCCGCATCTCTGAACTTACTGTGGAACTGATGTTTTCTGTCGCGATGTTCTTCTCTTCTACGCCAAATTCATCTGCCATGTATTTTGCAAAAGCTTCTCGTTTTTCCAAATCCAAAGTCTGTGTCTTAAAGATAACCTGATTGCTATTTGCAACTGTCTGTACCTGAATATTCGGATCATCGGTCACTTTCTCCAGATCCGGTATCATTGTTTCATCAATTTCTTTTAATGTATACGTTTTATCAAATGTTACATTTGTAGAAGTACCGCCTTTAAACTCCAGACTGTAATTAAGCGCACCTTTTCCTCTTCCGGCATTCACACCCATAAACACAAAACCAATAACGATCACGGCCACAGATACTGCAAAGAAAATCTTGCGTTTTCCGAGGAAATCAATTGGCGCATGTTCTTCTTTGATTCTTCCGTATACCTTTGGATTGTGAATTCCGACTGCATAGAATGCATAAATGATCATGCGGGTGATCACAAGTGCCGTAAACATAGACACTACGATACCAAGTGCCAGTGTCTGCGCAAATCCTTTTACCGTACCGCTTCCTTTCAGCCAGAGTACTGCCGCTGCGATCAGCGTTGTGATATTTCCGTCCAAGATTGCGGACATTGCTTTATGGAATCCGGCATTTAATGCGGATTTCACAGATTTTCCAGATGCCAGTTCTTCTTTCACACGTGCAAAGATAATTACATTGGCATCCACCGCCATACCAATACCAAGGATAATACCAGCAATACCAGGCAGTGTCAGTGTAATATCAAATGCATTGAGTAATACCAGAATAAGTCCTGTATAAATGATCAGAGCCAAACTGGATGCAAGTCCTGGAAGCAGATACACTACGCACATGAACACAAATACAATCGCAAGTCCGATCGCACCTGCCGTCAGACTGGTACTAATTGCTTCTTCACCAAGCTGTGCTCCTACAACGTTTGATCGAAGCTCTTCTAACTCTACACTCAGTCCACCAATACGAATTGTAGATGCCAACTGCTCTGCTTCTTCATATTCCATGGATCCTTCAATGATTGCCTGACCATCTGTGATTTCCGCATTTACACTTGGAACACTGATTAATTCGCCATCATAATAGATTGCGATTGTTTCTCCTGCTTCTTTTGCAACTTTGGTTGCTGCTGCAAATTTTTCAGTACCTTCTTTTGTCATAGAAAGCTCTACAACATTTTTGCTAGCACCTGTTGTCTGATCCTGATACGTTCCTGCTTTTGCAGTTTTGACATCTGTACCATACAAAACAATAGAGCCTTCTTCTTTCAGTTCATCAATGCTCTTTGCCAATGCATACTTTCCTGAAGTATCCAGACCATAATTTGCATTTCCATCCTCATTTTTTTCCCTGATGAAATACAGGGATCCTGGCTGTCCAAGCTCACTCAAAATCTCATTTGCATCTGTGACACCCGGGATTTCAATGCTGATCCGGTCATCCCCTTCCTGATAAACCGTAGCTTCTGTACTGTACTGTTCCACACGCTTCTGCAATTTGTAGATCGTATCACTCATATCTTCTGCAGAAGGAGTCTCTCCTTTGACTTTATATGTAATGCTGACTCCACCTTCCAGGTCAAGTCCAAGTTTGATATTCTTTGCTGCTCCTGTCTGTCCTTTTCCGAATCCGACCACGGTTGTAAATCCAAGCAGTACGATCAATGCAGCGGTCAGAATCAGGCTGATAATGCCTTTACTCTTCTTCATTTTCTACCATCCTCTCTCGATCAGCCAATGCCGCTTTGATCATAATTGCGCATTCCACGCGCTTGCGCTCCATCTCGCAGCTCACTTCATATGTATCGTTGATCGTATGGTGGAATTTATAGGAATTTGCCATACAGCCCCCGCTGCAATAAAATCTTGCGAAACAATTACGGCAGCTTTCTTTGGAATATACACTGCATCCTCTAAACTCTTCTGCAATCTCCGATTTTGTAATTCCTTCCTCTACGTTTCCCATCAGGAACTCCTCCTGCCCCACAAACTGATGACATGGATACAAATCCCCCCATGGAGTTACTGCCAGATATTCCGTTCCTGATCCACACCCGGACAAACGTTTTGCCACACACGGTCCACCTTCCAGATCCAGCATAAAGTGGAAGAATGTAAATCCTCTTCCTTCCCGTTCTCTGTCTACCATGATTTTTGCCAACTTATCATATTCTGCAAAAATCTGAGGAAGATCCTCTTTCTGGATCGCGTATGGATCCGTATCTTCTCCTACAACCGGTTCAATGGAAATCTGCTCAAATCCAAGATCTGCGAAATGCAGAACATCTTCTGAAAAGTCCAGATTCTCCCTTGTAAAAGTTCCTCTGATGTAATATTTTTCCTGATTTCTGCTGTCTGCCAGCTTCTGGAATTTCGGAACGATCAGATCATAACTTCCCTTTCCATTGCGGAATGGACGCATTCTGTCGTTGACTTCCTTTCTTCCATCCAGACTAAGTACCACATTATCCATCTCTTTATTTACAAACTCCTGCACTTCATCATTGAGCAGAACCCCATTTGTTGTCAATGTAAAACGGAAATGCTTATCATTTGTCTTCTCAAGTTCTCTTCCGTAAGCAACCAGTTCTTTTACTACCTGCCAGTTCATCAGCGGCTCTCCGCCAAAGAAATCCACTTCCAGATTTCTTCTCTTTCCTGAATTGGCTACCAGAAAATCAAGTGCTTTCTTTCCAACCTCGGCAGACATCAGTGCACGACGTCCATGGTATTCCCCTTCTTCTGCAAAACAATATCTGCAGGCCAGATTACAATCGTGAGCAATATGAAGGCAAAGAGCTTTCACTACAGTCTTTCTCTCTTTTACCTCTCCGATATAATCCTCATAAATATCCTGTGTAAATAACTGTCCTGCATCTGTCAGCTCTGCAACTGCCTCCAGAACATCTCTTAAATCTTCCTCCGGATATGTATCTCCAAGTTTTTCAATCAGATCCGCTGCTGTTTTCTCTTCTTTTAATGTTTCGGAAGTGTGCGCAGGATTCATCTCTTCCAGACATTCGATCACGTCATACGCAATCTTGTCCACAACATGTACAGATCCACTGTTCACATCCAGGACAATATTATACCCGTTGTTTTGATACTGGTGAATCACAACAGATACCTCTCTTTCATTTAAATTTTATATTTTCATAACACACGTAAGGCAGCGACCTCGGCCGCTGCCCTCGTATGTCATATTCAATTTCTTATTTTTTGTGTTCGCAAACCTGATTTCCTACTGTACAGGATGTCTTGCATGCTGACTGGCAAGATGTCTGGCATTCTCCGCATCCGCCTTTTTTCACTGTATGGTTCAAAGTCTGAGTATTTAATGTTTTGATATGTTTCATTTTCTATTCCTCCTAATGTGTATGCATAAGCATCTAGTTTCTTTGAATTATAACACATCCTGATTGCTTTTTAAAGTGTTTTTTTCACAACGTTTTTCTCACGAAATCATTCCGCCGATCATTCCACCTCCTGTACAAAGCACACACACGATCAAAAGTTGGGAGATCGACTCCTGAATGCCATGATAAATTCCAAAAGAAATCAGCACAAGAAGCAGGAAATACAACACTCCAATCCCAAGTCCCCACATGAACTTCCGAACTTTCGCCATTTTTCCTGCCACAAAACCTCCCACAAGTGTGGACAAGAGGTACACCGTCAAAATCCCTGCCGAAATATGTTTTTCCTCCAGATTGCATTTGTAAAGCAGCACTGTCAAAAGCAGAAGCAGCACACCTGTTACAAGATATGCACACAACAAAGATTTCAAAATCCATACTCCCCTTTTCTGCACTACATTTTCCGCATTCATTTTCTTTTCCATACACGCTCTCCTCCCCGTCTCTTTTCCGGCTAATACACTGTATGAATTCAGAAAGCGTTTTATACCGTGCTTTTATTGTTCCATCTGCCTCCCTAAAAATTCTGCTGTCGCAGCTGCTATTTTTTCTTCCACTTCACTGAATTTTTTACCCATTGCTTTCTGTAGAAATATAACCGCTCCCATTACATCTCCGCCACTGATGATCGGACAGACGATTTCCTGGTCGAATTCTTCTTCCCCTGCAATCACAGGAATATAATCTCTTTTCTCCCTTTCTGACCGTATCGGTTTCCGGCATTGTATCACATCTTCCAATTCTTTGCTGATGTAACCGTTCCGTAGTTCCTTCCCCCCATTTCCGGACACTGCCACAATCTGATCCATGTCTGTAATGCATACGATACAGTTCATCGTATGGGCAAGACTCTCGGCATATAATCCCGCAATCATGCCAATTTCTCCAATTGGAGAATACTTTTTCAAAATCACCTTTCCCTCTCTATCGGTAAAAATTTCCATGGGTTCTCCTTCCCGGATACGCAGCGTCCTCCTGATTTCTTTCGGAATCACTACCCGGCCAAGATCATCGATCCTTCTTACAATTCCAGTTGCTTTCATATAAAAAATCCCTCCATCTACTGTACTTTCCAATTTTGGAAATAGTATCTGTAAATGAAGGAATTTTATTCACAACTCATTGCTGCTCTATAAACTCTTTTCATCGTCAGATTTCACTTTTTTGTACCCAACAGTCAGCACATTGCTTTCTGTCACACTCACAATACTCCCAAATCATGTTCTCCTTCCCCAATTCCTGTAATGGTGTATCTATAATATGCCTCAACCGACTCACAATATCATTATCCAAAAATCTTATCATTTCATCATCGGTAATCGTTTGCCAATCCAACGGAAAATCCGTAACTATTCTAGTATAATAGCAGTCACCATAAAAGTCTGTATTCTCCAGCCCAATATACACATTAAAATAATATTCGTCTGAAAAAGACGATTTTTGTGCATGAAACATCAAATAATATCCATCTTCTAAAACTCTTTTCCAAGTGTTCGCTTTCTTCTTAAATCCCAACGGTTTCAATTTTTCTGCAATTTTGTCAATCCACTTTTTTCGTTTTATTCTTACAATTCTGAGTAAGTCTTCTTTTTCTAGATTTTTATATCGGTCATACATCTCCTTCACGAGAATCCCCGTATTCCTCCCATCCGCATGATGGAAAATCTTGCTTTTTTGCCGTAAATTAATATTCTCATCAGAAATTCCCCATCGAACAAGAGCCTCTTCATCTCCTTTTACAAAGGTAAAAGCCGTAGAAGCAAATCCATAAACAACCTCCACTCTGTCACTGTATCCTGTCAAATTCACAACAAATGCGCTATTCCCTGTTGTTTCTTTATAAAACATCCAGTGCAATGACCACTCTTTTTGACATATCGGTTCAGAAAAACCATTCTGAAGAAGAATCCTCCTGTATAATTCCATTCTATTTATTGTTTCTTGATTTATCCCCTTTTTCTCTGTCTGCATTTTTCATAAACCTCCCTTCGCATTACAATTACTACACATTACTATCATACCTTTTCCAGAAGATATTTAAAAGGCAAAACCCCTCATTTACAATTCTTTTCCTACTTGAAAATAAAATTTGTAAATGAAGGGTTTTCTATTTTTATTCACTCATTTGCTTGTACTGCTGCGCAATATTTTTCACATGGTCTCCCATTCTTTCAAAGTCCGTCAACATTTCTGTAAAAATAATTCCACTCTGTGGCTTACATTTTCCCTTTTTCATGCGCTGCATCTGTTTCTTAAAGTATTTATCTCTCAAATCATCAATTTTCTGTTCTGCCGCACTTGCTTCGAAGAGCACCTGTGTCATATCGCTGCTTTCTTCATTTTTTACGATATCAAGCGCTGCCAGACACTGCTTTTTCATTTCTTCAATCTCTTCCAACGCCACATCAGAAAATGACAGTTCCCATTCTTTGAGATCTTTTGCATATCCTGCCAGATTCATCGCATGATCTCCAATGCGCTCCAGATTTCCGATCACTGCGTAATACCCATTGATGATCTTAGAATCCTCGATTGACTTTTCATTTGAGATCAAAGATACGATATATTCGGAAATCTCACGATTCAAATAATCAATGTACGTCTCTCTTTCTGAAATCCGTTCCATTTCTTTTTCATCATACTTGATCAATACGTCATAAGCTTTCCCGATATTTTTAGAAACCATCATACGCATTCTCTCAATCTCATCCCTGACCTGTGAAAGCGCAACTGCACTGGATCCGATCGCATAGTTCGACTCAAACCGTGTAATGTATTTGAGTCTGTAATCTTCGTCATCCTCTTTCTTGCTATCCGGAAGGATCCTTGTTGCCAGCTGTGCCATAACATTTCCGAACGGAAGCAAGATCAATGTTGTTACAATATTAAATGTTGTATGCACATTGGCAATCTGTGCAACCGGATTCCCCGGGGTAAATGCTTCCATCCAGGAAACAAACGGAGTTACCATACAAATCACTGTAAACAAAATGGATCCAAAAATATTGAACATCAAATGAATTGCCGTGGTTCGTTTTGCATTCACTTTCATACCAATCGATGCCAAAACTGCTGTGATACAAGTTCCAATGTTCTGTCCAAACAGGATATATACGGCACTGGAAAGCGGTACCATACCGGTCGCCGCAAGCGCCTGCAAGATACCGACAGATGCAGAAGACGACTGAATGATCGCAGTAAAAATTGCTCCGATCAAAATTCCGATCAGTGGATTTTCAACGGTTGTCATAAAATTGATGAAAGTCTGGGATTCCTGCAGAGGAACCATCGCATCTCCCATCATTTCCATACCCATAAATAAAATACCAAGTCCGGAAAAAATCCCACTGATGTGATGTACTTTCTCATTTTTAATAAACATCATCGCAGCCACACCGCCAATTGCAAAAACCGGCGCAATCGCAGCAATATCAAGTGCGATCAACTGCCCCGTGATCGTAGTACCAATGTTGGCTCCCATGATCACCCAAACTGCCTGACTCAATGTCATCAACCCTGAATTCACGAATCCAACCAACATAACTGTCGTTGCAGAAGACGACTGGATCACTGCGGTGATCACAGCTCCAACCAGAACGCCTTTAAAACGGTTGGATGTCAGCTTTTCTAAAATCGACTTCATTCTGTTTCCGGCAGCAGCCTCCAGGCCATTGCTCATCATATGCATTCCATACAGAAACAGTGCAAGTCCCCCAAGCAGGGAAAGTATGTCTGTTATCCCCATTGTATTTTTCTCCTTTTTCTCTTCGCTTTTGCTATTTTTTGTTTTTCGCTCGAAACGAGACAGATGCAAGTAAAAATGCAGCCGCCTCGTTTTTCGCAAATCTCACAATTTTGATTCTAGCACACCGCATTTTTCCCGGTCAATGTTATTTCACTTTTTCTTAACAAGTTCTTAGCGCAGTCTTAACATTGTCTTTTCCCACATGGTCTTATCTCAAGTATTGAAAACCCATCCCGATTCTGTTAAAATCAAGGAAGATTCCCCAAAACAGTGGAATTTCAATGAATTTAAGGAGAGTGAAAACGATGAGTAAAATTGATGAAGTAAGAAGTGCCATGATGGCTGCTATGAAAGCAAAAGATAAAGAACGAAAGGACGCACTGTCTGCTCTGCTCACTGCATTAAAAAACAAAGCAATTGACAAACGTGCCGATCTTACAGAAGAAGAGGAAGGACAGGTCATTTTAAAAGAAATCAAACAGCTCAAGGAAACCATCGAGATGACCCCTGCAGACCGAACAGATATCCTTGCAGACTGCAATGCACGTCTTGCTGTCCTTGAGGAATACGCTCCAAAGATGATGGACGAAGAGGAAATCAAAACTGTAGTCTCTGAGGTACTTGCTTCTCTTGGTCTGGACGCTCCAACTGCAAAAGACAAAGGCAAGATCATGAAGGAACTGATGCCAAAAGTCAAAGGCAAAGCCGACGGAAAATTAGTCAGCGAAGTCGTTGCTTCTTTTATGTCCTAGCTTTGGCAGAACTATGAAAGTACTGATTTTATCATGTAATACCGGAGAAGGACACAATTATGCGGGCAAAGCCCTGAAGGAATGTATTGAATCTCATCAGGATACCGCAGATATGCTGGATATTATGATGCTTGCCGGTCCCAGAATCTCCAGACTGGTAGGAAACAGCTATGTCAATACCGTCCGTCATGCACCGCATTTTTTTCAGTTTTTATACAAACTGGGGAATCTTATCAGTTCTTCCAAACATCATTCCCCAGTCTACTATGCCAATGCGCTTCTGGCGAAAAAATTAAAGGCCTATCTGGACACACATGACTATGATGTGATCGTAACGCCCCACCTTTTTCCAGCCGAAACATTGACATATATGAAGAAAAAGCAATTGCTTTCTCAAAAAGTCATTGCCGTTGAGACTGATTATACCTGCATTCCTTTCTGGGAAGAAACTGCCTGTGATTATTATGTCATTCCTCACTATGAGCTGATGGATGAATTTTCTGCAAAAGGAATTCCAAAAGAACTCTTAAAACCTTATGGCATTCCTGTCCGACAGGCATTTTCCCAAAAGACTGACAAGCAAAAAGCTCGTCTGCGCTGTCAGATTCCTGAGTATGCACAGGTATATCTGATCATGAGCGGAAGTATGGGATTTGGAAAGATTCAGCTTTTTGTTGCCGAACTTCTCCGCACCAGAAAACCAAGAGAATATATTGTTGTTATCTGTGGAAACAACCACCGTCTGCAAAAAATTCTGCTTGCAGAATTTGGAAAACAAGATGGGATCCAGATTCTTGGATACACCGAACAAATTGCAGATTACATGGATGCTGCTGATGTGCTTTTTACCAAACCCGGTGGATTGACTACCACTGAGGCTGCAGTCAAAGGCATTCCCATCGTACATACACGTCCGATTCCCGGCTGCGAGACCAAAAACCTGCAATTTTATACTACACGAGGGTTGTCCAGCACTTCCGCAAAAATGCTTGGGCAAATTAAAGCCGGTCGGAAACTGATGGCAAATGAGCATTTGCGTCACTCCATGTGCAATTCACAACATGCTCTGATCCCTTCTAATGCTGCTGAAAAAACATACCACCTTCTCTGCCGGATTTCTTCTGAGCCTTCGCCTCAGATGCAGTCTTGAAAAGGAGATTTTATGAATGAACTATTTTTTATTTTGACCGGGTATCTCTCGGGCAGCATTTTATATGCATATTTGATTCCAAAATATGTATCTAAAATTGATATTATGGCAGACAGTGCGGATCATAATCCTGGAACATTCAATGCATTTGCACTGGCGGGGACACGAATCGGAATCGTTGTCATTGTAATGGAACTTTTTAAAGGGTTTTTGCCGGTCTATCTGGCTGCACGTATACTCAATACCAGAAAATGGACATTTGCTGCGGTTCTTTGTGCACCAGTTGCAGGGCATGCATTTCCCCTGTTTTATCCCAAACGAGGAGGAAAAGCCATTGCAGTTTCTTTTGGTGTCCTCTTAGGACTACTCCCACAATATCGTCCGGTGCTGCTCCTTGCATGCTTCTATTTATTATTTACTTTTTTCATCGTCATAAAACCGCACCTATATCGCAGCATTCTTACGTTTGCATTGTTTTCTTTTACCGGCTATTTCTATTTTCATGACCCCGTCATCAGCATGGGAACTTTTCTGATTTCCGGAATTGTAATCACAAGGCATTTGCTGCATCACCAAAAAGAGCCTTTCAGCATTCGCTTTTTACAGCGGAGCTGAAAGGCTCTTTTTTATTTTGTAATTGCCGGAATTGCCTTGGATCGTTCCAGTGCTTTTGCTACCAGATAAAAAATCACAGAATCAATCGGAATGGAAACAATCTGTTTTATAAATCTTGCAGGCAGAATTGCCAGAAAACCATTTCCGTACATGATTGCCAACCACCAGGTACCCAACAAAAGATTCACGATCAGTGCCACCACAATCTTCGCCGCCAAAACTCTACCAAACTTCAGTGGACGGTGATACAAGAAGATTCCATAAATTACAGGACCCAAAATTGCATTCAGAGTATACCCAACGAAATACGGCCCTGTTGGCTTGATCAAAAACTTCAGGATATCTCCGATCCCTCCCATAACACCTCCGACGATTGGTCCAAATAACATCGATGCCAGTTCATTGGGAATACCGGAAAAGCCAATCCTGATAAAGTCCGTAAGCTGGATTGAGAAGAAAAAGCTCAGAACCACACCGATGGCAATCAGCATAGCTGTCACTGCCATTACCTTGGTTTTTCTAAGTTCATGCCATGAGTCTACAAATTGTTGCTTTAATTGTTTCATAAAAAATACCTCCTTTGCAGTAGTCCTTAAGCTACGCACAGAAGGTATCCTTATTATTAAATCAGTATATCTGTCTATGTGCAGCAGCGGGATGCGAATTATGTACCGCAAGTCTTCACTTTTCGTCCTGCTGGCAACTCCCCGTCCAGCCGGCACTTAACGCACATACTTCTACTCTGCTTTTGTTTTCTTTTTCGTTGTGATTATAGCACACTTTTTCAAAGGAGACAACTATTTTTTCTCCTGAGGCTCCTGAGGTCTTACAATCGGAATCTGAAGGTTGACCCCATAAGGGTTGATCACAACGCCTTTGGCCTCTTTCATCAACATCTTTGGCACATTTTTCGCTTCAATTGCCATCGTCTTAAACTGATTTTCTTTATTGAATTTTCTAAATTCCAGGATATCTGTAAAGATCGGCTGATAGGTATCCCCATTCTTCTGCTTGAGCATCGGCATTCCGTTCTCTTTATGGATTGCCACAATAAACCGGCCTCTTCCGTAATTGACTAAAATCTCTTCCTGTAGTTCCTTCAGTTCTTCTGTCAGTTCCGGGTTTTCCTGTCTCCGCATCTCCTGCATAAAATACAAAGCAGTCAGATGCAGCTGCGGATTCTCTACCCATATTTTCCCATCCGGAAGCTCTTCTGTATTTGGACGCACTACCAATTCCTCAAGCTGAAGTCTAGCTTCATCTTCCATGTTTTTATTGATCAAAATCCCATTGATTCCCATCGGATACAGACTGGAGAAGAATCCAAGCAGCTGACCGTTTTCAACCTTTGCAATCTGAATCGGGATTCTCTGTTCGATTAGCTTTTTCCCTTCTCTTTGCGCATCCTCTTCTGTATAATATAACAGTACTTCATCATCAAATGTCTCTTCGTCACACAGTACATACGGCATTTTCGTACACAAAGACATAAAGACATACGTCTCTTTCGCATTCCGCAGACTGTTTAAAACCTGTTTCCTTTCCGGCGACTGTCCGTTTTTATTTTCCTCTTTCATCAAACTAATTCCTTTCTTCTGTTGATATTCCTAATTCTTTAATTATACCAAAATTTCATCCTGATACCAATACTATTCTGGATTATTTTCCACTTTGCACATTTTCAGTCTCAACAACGATCCGTGTCAGATATTCATCCTCCTCAGACGTCGTAAGTCCGTCAAACAAAACATCTTCATAGACATATTTTCCCAACTGGATTTTATTTTCTCTGGCATACTGCAAAATCCGTTCATACGTCTGCCCCTGTGTCTGCCATCTGCCTTTATGGTAAGCCGTCAGATAGATTCCCGCCGGTCTGACATGACATTTTACTTTTTGTGGCTTCTCATCCAGAAGTTCATAAAAAATAGAATAACCGTCAAAAACACCTTTTTGGATTTCGTTCACATTCTGTCGGTAACCGATGGAATACGCACTTTTGATTTCATGTTCTGCACAATACTCAAACAATGCACCAATCTTTTCTGCCCATTCCCGTTCATTCATGTCCGTCACGCAGGACTGGATCATGTACCGGGCAGGTTCTTCTGCAAGTCGGATTATCTCCGTATCCGCCTGCATGGTTTTCTTAATAATCTCGCTCTTTTTCTCAATCCACACTTTCATCCGCCTCAACCGCAGTATCTGTTTCTCAAGCATGGTTCTTTCTTTTTGAAACAACTGCAAAAGCCTTTCCGGGCTCCTGTGATTCATATATCCTTTGATTTCTTCCAAAGGTACGTCCAATTCTCGTAAAGTCTGGATCACCTCAAACATATCCAGCTGCTCAAACGAGTAAAAACGATACCTGTTTTCTAATTTGATTTCCGGAGAAAACAACCCAATTTTATCATAATAGAACAAGGTATCTTTTGTCACCCCGACTAATTTTGCAAACTCTCCGGTTTTCATATATCTTTCCTGATTCATTTTTATTTTCCTCATACACTATAGACTTGCTCTATAGTGTATGATAACAGGGATTTTAAGGAAAAACAACTGACGCGAGCATTTCATATAACAATTGTTTTCTGCTGGTAGAGGACTAAAAAAATGCCGCAGCATCTTCCTGTACCCACAGATTGACGCAGCGGCATTTTTTTAGTCTTCCACTGTAATCTTTTCAATTATCGGCTGGTTTTCAGCCTTCACTGTCCCGTTATTATCTTCTACCGGAGCATCTTTACAAATTTGATCCACGATTTCCATACCGTCTGTCACATGTCCAAATGCCGCATAATCTCCATCCAAATAGTCGCTGTCTGCCTGTACAATGAAAAACTGAGAGCTCGCACTGTCCGGATCCTGCGCTCTGGCCATAGAGATAGTTCCTCTTGTATGGGAGATTTCGTTCTCTACTCCATTGCTCGAAAATTCTCCTTTGATCGTCTGATCAGCGCCACCTGTCCCATTCCCTTTCGGGTCGCCTCCCTGAATCATAAAACCATCCATAATCCGATGGAAGGTCAAACCATCATAAAACCCGTCTTTTGCAAGATTTACAAAGTTCGTCACTGTGATTGGAGCTGTGTCTGCATCCAACTCCACTGCGATCGTCCCATAATCCTTGACCTGAATTTCCACATGATGCGTTCCACTCAACAGATCTTCTGAAATTTCTTCTCGTTTCTGTTCTGGTTCTTTTTGCGGTTCTTCCTGTTTCTGGCATCCTGCCATTGCAAATAAAGTAAGCACAACCGCTGCTGCAATTCCCATTTTTCTTTTCATTCTGCCTATTTCCTTTCGTCAAAGGGGGTTCTGCTCGACATATGCCGAACAGAACCCCCTTTTATATTACATATTTTATTCTCAACAGTGTGATAAAGAATTATGCATTCTTTTCTGCGATAGCAGCCTGTGCAGCAGCAAGGCGAGCGATCGGCACACGGAATGGTGAGCAGGATACAT
>ERZ1106969.1385-NODE-1385-length-17254-cov-8.828420_pt1 | contig 17254 bp, 17 predicted proteins | sample MGYA00403685_ERZ1106969 | MGnify/ENA primary metagenome ERZ1106969 (study PRJEB35170, sample SAMEA104062416) | human gut metagenome | biome: human gut; feature: human-associated habitat; material: faeces | place: Denmark | collected 2012-05-18 ... | reverse complement strand
TGCAGCCAGACACCTGATCCGATCTTGTAAAACTCAGCCAGGCTATCTTCGCTCTGCCTATCAGATCAGTAATTTCGCAGAGCGTTCTTCTGGTTTTTACAAGGCAATCCGTGCTTCCGGCATGTCTTCTTCCCGTTCCATTGTCCACAGCCTGACACCTTCCATGGAGGGCGCATATGCCGATATGCTGGAAGTCATCAAAAATGGTGAAGAGCTGGCTTCTTGCTATTTCGCAGACAATGATCTGATCGCTGTTGGTGCCATAAAAGCTCTCAAAGAAAGTGGCTATCGGATTCCTCAGGATATCGGAATCGTTGGATTTGACAATCTTCCCCTGGGCAGTGTGATCGAACCGGCACTGACAACCATACATGTCCCAAAGCAGTATATGGGCGAAGCTGCTGCACAAAAACTCATTGATCTTTTAAACACCCCCGGGCAGCCTCCCACAAAGACGGAGGTATCTACAATGCTAGTGAAGAGGGGGACGGTGTAAACCGTCCCCCTCGCTACGTAGAATCACGTGGAAACATAGATTAAAAACATCAGGCATCCTGCAGGATGCTCAGATCCATCTGATAAATGTAATCTTCTGGTAATCTCTGTTTTTTCAGCATCCCCACAAGATAAATCGGACAATACAGCACCTTATCCTTTTTTTGAATATTTTCATTGCAAAATACAATTGCTTCTGAAATTTCATACTGTGGGTTTTTCAACACATTATCCAGTGCTCTATGCCTCATATAATCTTTACCAGATTTTACTTCAATTGGAAGAATCTCCCCCTGATATTCCATTACAAAATCCAATTCCCCTTGTTTCTTATTATTAAAATAGTACAGATCAAATCCATGTGCCCGCAATTCTTGTGCAACAGCATTTTCATAGACAGAGCCAAAATTGATATCTTTCTCTTTATTTAAAATCTTAATCTGAATACCATCTGCGTACATCGCAGCCAACAATCCCACATCAGACAAAAACAACTTAAACATATTCGTCGCCTTTGACAACAGCAATGGAATTTGAGGCTCCTGCGCGCAGAATACAGGCAAAGCAACTCCTGCTTCTTTTAACCAAATAAAGCTGTGTTCATATCTTGAAAATTTAAAATGCTCATTTAAATCCTTCAAAATAAACCTTTTGTTTTTACTGTTTAGTTCACTTGGTATCAATTGAAAAATATCTTCAAGATATAATTTCTCATTTGGATCATATTTGGCAATATCTTTTTTATAGAGCTGAATGATACCCGTTTGAATTTGCAAAACTTCATTCAGATTATTCGTTTGCAAATACCGTTGAACCGCCGCCGGCATCCCTCCGACAATCAAATACAACCGAAACAAATCCATCATTTTCTCATGGATCAAAGAATCTATTGACTGCTTTTGTTCAAAACACTCCTCCAGCTTATCCAAAACTTTATCCGACACTCGATTTGCTTTACAAAACTCAAAAAAATCCAATGGAAACATCTCATAAATCGTCATATATCCCACTGGAACAGAACGGATATCCTTTAGCTCAACTCCCAATAAAGAACCACTCAAAATATAACGATAACTTCCCTCATCCACTAAAAATTTAATAGCTGTTACAATTTCCTTACACTCCTGCACCTCATCAAAAAAGATAAGCGTTTTTCCTTTGATCAGCGGAATATCCGTCAAAGCAGAAATACGAAGCAAAATGTCTTCACTGTTTCTTGCGTTCTCAAATAACGTAATCGCTTGTGGCATTTCCAGAAAATTAATCTCGATCACAGATTCAAAATGCTTTCTTGCAAACTGACGAATACAATAGGTCTTTCCAACCTGTCTGGCGCCAGTAATCATAAGCGCCGACTTCGACTCTGTTTTGAAAAAATTTTCAATTTTCTTTTCCATCGTTCTATCTAACATATCATACCTCCTGCAAATACACATTTTTCAAGAGTTTTATTTATAGTATGCCACCTTTTGTCTGATTATACAACGAAATATACGATCATTTTGTCCGTTTTTCCAACATATTTTCTTCAATTTTGTCCGTTTTTCCACTTTTTCACGAAAACACGAAATGTTTTTCTCTGTTTCTTCACGAAAAACAACTTTCTTCTTATTCTGCATCCTGATGATATACATGATTCTGGTAATTTTTGGGCGTCTCTCCTGTATACTTTTTAAAAATATCGGTAAAATAGCGATAATTGTTATACCCTACCATTTCACTTACTTCGTATACTTTGTACCCCTTTTTGAGCAGATTCTTCGCTTTATCGATTCGCAGACTGGTCAGGAATTTTACATAGGACATTCCAACTTCACTTTTAAACAGCACACTCAAATATGCGGTATTCATCTTTGCCATGTCTGCAAGCTCATTCAGCCCGATATCCTCATTATAATGGGCTTCAATATAAGTCAGCAGCTCCAGAAAATGCTCAAACTTTGTCGAAACCAAAAACGCCGCAATCCATACGAGCTGGACTACGACATATAGGTGACTGAATGTAAAGCAGTTTATCTGCAGATCTGTGTTACATCGACACATAGGCATTTCCTCCCATCAAGGAGGAACCTAAATCAGCTATTTAATACCTCCTTAGGAGATAATTATATTGATTATGTTTCCTATATCGGTCTGTAAATATTCGCTTTTTACTCTTTATATTCGCAATTTTCTACATATTCTGCTCTTAGAATATATGCTAAAAAAGCTAGCCCACAAGGGGAAAACGACACCTTGTGGGCTCATGTTATAGATGTTCAAATTTATAGCCGATTCCGGCGACACTCTCAATATAGTTTGGAAGATCCGGTTCGTAACGCAACTTCTTACGCAGTTTACTTATATGATTATGAATTGCTTTTCTCGAATAAAAATCACAATCCTCTTTCCAAACCAAATTGGTAATCAGTTCATAAGTAAAAACGCGTTTGGGATTGGCAATCAGCAATGCCAGTATATCAAACTCTTTACTTGTCAGATTGATAATCCGTTCCCGAACCCTGACAATGCGATGTTCCAGACACAGATAAAGTTCACCTTCTTGTATTTCTGTCAAAGGATTTTTCTCTGTTGCAGAAGAAGTGTGGCGGGAATCGAGTACCGTTCTATGGCAGGCTTCTTGCTTCAAAACATATTGCATCAGAGCATTCTTTTGTTCCTCGTCAAGAAGTAAGAATAATTTCTCACCAATTTTTTTACCGGATTCCTCTATATCAAAAACGGCTAATGTCCCATGCTACCACTTCCCTACATATGTATCACTTACTCTACCTTTAACATCCTATATCCCACTCCAATATGCGTTTGGATATACTGCGTAGAGTTTGGTCCTTTTTCGATTTTTTTGCGCAATGTAACCATAAAAACACGGAGCGAAGCAATATCATTATCCCAACTATTTCCCCAAATATTTTGCATTATAAAAGTATGTGTCAAAACTTTCCCTACATTTTTAGAAAGTAAACACAGCAACTTATATTCAATAGGTGTTAAATGCAATTCTTCATCATTTAGATAAGCACAACCAGCAGCATAGTCCACCCGAAGTTGTCCATTTGTAAAAACAGCAGCTTCGGTTGGTGATTCTTTTTGCATCATCGCAAGCCTTCTTTGTGTGACACGTAATCTAGCAAGCAGTTCCTCCACGGAGAATGGTTTTGTCAGATAATCGTCTGCCCCAGCATCAAGAGCATCAATTTTATCGGTGTCCTCGCTTCTGGCACTGATTACAATAATCGGTGTATTTGACCAAGAGCGAATCTTTTCAATAACAGCAACACCATCCATATCAGGTAGTCCTAAATCCAACAAAACAATGTCCGGATTATGGGATGATGCTTCTAAAATTGCTGCCTGACCGTTTGGTGCAGTAAGATAGCGATAATCGTGTGCTTTTAATGTAGTTGTAATTAAATTTCTGACAGATGTATCATCTTCTACAACCAATACAAGTGATTTATTCATAAATTTTAACCTCCCCAACAGGTAGTGTAAATGTAAATATGGTACCATGCGGTAGATTATCAGAGACACTGATTTCACCGCCATGAGCAAGGATAATAGACTTACACAATGATAATCCCAGTCCTAAACTACGGCGGCTATCTGCAATCTGATTTGCACCGCTGTAAAACATATCAAATATCCGTGGCTTCAATTCATTAGGAATTCCATCGCCATCATCAGAAATAGAAATAACCGCTTTGTCTCCAACTCTCTCTGTTTTTATCACAATGTGAGATCCTTTCGGCGTATATTTGACAGCATTATCAATAATGTTAATAATTACCTGAACAATAAGTCTTGCATCCATTTTAGCAAGCAGGAATTCATCCTTATTTTCAACAGAAATCGAATGTTCCACGCTTTTTCGATTAATATGTAATAATGCTTCTGAAATCGCATCATCCACCAGTTCTTCTGACATTCTCAGATTTAAGCGACCTTCTTCAATCCTTGTAACAGCCAGCAAATTCTCCACAAGGTTGATAAGCCATATAGAATCATCATAAATATCCATGTAAAGCTGTTTTTTTGTCTCACTGTCAAAAGAATCTCCATTAGAAAGTAAGTTACTGGCATTACCTGAAATAGATGTTAAAGGAGTCCTTAAATCGTGGGAAATAGCTCGAAGAAGATTTGCCCGCAGTTGTTCGTTCTTTGCCAAAACAGCTGCCTCCTGCTTTTCGCGAGCATTTTTTTCATTCTCCAGAGCTAATGCACATTCTCCTAAAATGGATAAAAGAATGCTGTTTTCAAATGGATCAATAGGGGACTCATCCATCACAATCCCCACAACTCCATATACCATATTGGTGCTACGAACAGCAAGATATAAACATTTTGCGTTAGAAAGAGTCCCTGTTGTCGCACCTGCGTGCTTATTGTTTTTTAATACCCATCCAGCGACTGCTTTTTCATTATCAGAAGTACATGCACTCAAATCTTTTTCATCTGTAGAAAAAATACGAGGAACTTCCAGTTTTTCGCCATCAGCCAAATAAAAAATAATGTCTTTTCCCAACAGCTTAATGAGTTGGTTCGATGTTACAGATACAATTTCATTTTTATCTTTTGCCTGTTGTAATAGTTGGTTAGTATCAAACAATACTTTGGTGCGATAAGCAGATCTTGCCGCCTGTCTTGCCTGATTTTTAATCCTTATAGCAAGAGATCCTGTAAGGAATGCTGCTAAAAACATAATAAGGAAGGTAACTGGATAACCCTTATCATATGCTTGCAAGGAAAATTTCGGCTCTGTAAACAAGAAATTAAACACTAAAACACTTACAATCGAGGAAAGCAGGCTATATACCTGATGTTTTGTTGTGACTGCTGTAACAAGTACACCAAGAACAAACACTGTAATAATGTTCGCTTCATCAAATTCCAACTTTTGAAAAATCATTCCGATAAGGCTGGAAACAATCAAAATTCCAATACATTTTAATATATCGGCAACCGAGAAAACAATAAAATTCTTTTTCTTTGCCTTCTTCAATCGATAAATGGATGTATTGGAAACTGTATCTGGAATGATGTGGACATCCAAATTAGGGGCAAGGAGAATCAGTTTTTCTGTAAGAGTCGGTTTGCTAAAAAGGTGGCGCTTAGCGGCAGAACTACGTCCAATCACAATTTTTGATACGCCAGACAGTCTGGCAAATTCAGCAATTTGAAAAGGGACATCCTCTCCATATACTGTTTCAATTTTTGCTCCAAGCTGTTCGGCAAGACGCATATTGGATCGTAGACGCTTTACATTATCTTCACTCATCACCGAAAAATCCGGGGTTTCTACAAACAGTGCTGTAAAAGTTCCCTTGAAGGCAAACGCCATTCTTGCAGCGGTGCGAATGATTTTCTCATTGGAAGGGGAAGAAGAAAGACACACAAGAATATGCTCATCTGTATGATAATCTCCATTATTTTTAATACGAGCATTTTCTGTGAGAATATTCACCCGGTCTGCACAGCGACGTAATGCAATTTCCCTGAGAGCAGTCAAATTCTCTACGGTGAAAAAATTTTCCACCGCTTGCTTTGCTTGATTTTCCCGATAAACATTCCCCATGCTAAGACGTTCAATCAAATCCTGTGGTTCAATATCTATTAGCTCTACCTGATCTGCGTGATCAAATATGGAATCTGGAATACGTTCCCGTACAACGACTTCTGTGATAGAGGCAACCACATCACAAAGGCTTTCTATATGCTGCACATTTACCGTTGTATAAACATCAATCCCCGCTCTTAAAAGTTCTTTAATATCCTGATAACGCTTTGCATGGCGACATCCTTCTGCATTCGTGTGAGCAAGTTCATCTACAAGAATCAATTCAGGGCTTCTTTGTAGTGCAGCATCAATATCAAATTCGTGCAGTATCATACCATTATAGGTTACTTCTTTGGTAGGGATAACTTCTAATCCGTTCAAAAGTGCGGCTGTTTTTGGACGTTCGTGGGGTTCTATGTAGCCTGCCACTACATCAATTCCTTGTTGTTTTGCTATATGAGCCGCCTCTAACATAGCATATGTTTTTCCAACACCCGCCGCATATCCGAAGAATATTTTCAAATGTCCTTTGTTTTGATTCACTTCTTCGTCCTGAATCGCTTTTAATAATTGATCTGGATTCTGCCTGCTGCTCATACAATCACCCCTTCTATTGAATATTATAAAGGAAAACAAATAAATTTTAGACAAGTATTGCAAGCTAAACATTAAGAACGTATAAAGATTATAGCATGTTTCCTTTACTTTTTCTATTTCTTCGCGTGGACAAAACTATATGAAAATAACAAGTCTCATGAAGAAGTTCGCAATACATTCAAAAGTATTTCTTTCATATGGTTATCGTTAGATTCCCATATAACCTTTACTTGCTTTTCCGTTTGATTCAATGGATACACCATAAGTCCTACAGATTCAGAAGCGATTGCACTTTGCCTAATCGAGAGAGATAGAGATTGAATCTTACTTTTCGCCCCGTTATCAACCCAATTTTCAAGAATCCCAAAATCAAGGTCTTGATTTTCTATCCCGCTTTCTATTTCGTTTGCAGAACCATAAAAAAGATACATTTCACAATTTGAATTCTCCTTTGAAAAGCGCTCCAATAAAGTAGCCATAGCATCTATCATTACAGGAGATTCAAATCCAATCCGAAAGGTAGAAGCAGAAAGGCTGTCGCCAAATTGATTTTTAGCAAGAAATATATCCAATTTTTTCATAATAAAATAGCCAAAAATAAATATTGCCATTACTGATAAAACTAAAATAACATTCTCCATATCATCGACTTCTTTCTAAACATGAAAATATTTTTGTATATACTTGATTTCTCCAAGAACAAGCATAGAACTATCTGCTGATAAATATGTATCTGAATTCACTCTTAAATTCAAAATGCCATTTGTTTTAACAGCCATAATATTAATATCATATTTTTTTCGTATATCTAATTGACCGACTGTTTTTCCAGTCCATTCATGCGGTACAAACAATTCAAAAATAGCATGATCTTCATCCAGTTCTATATAATCAAGAATGTGGTCGGAGCTGTAACGAATTGCAGTCCAATTAGCAAGCTGCTTTTCTGGATAAACAATTTCGTCTGCTCCATTGCGTAAAAGAAATTTTGCGTGAATATCTCTGGATGCACGAGATACTACCATTTTTGCGCCTAATTCCTTCAAAAGAGAGGTCGTTTCCAAAGAATTCTGAAAATTATCCCCAATTGCTACAATACAAACATCAAAATTCCGAATACCGAGAGAACTTAAAAAATCTTCGTTTGTTGCATCGCCTATTTGTGCGTTAGTTACAAAGGGAAGAATAGCTTCCACACGGCTATCTTCTTTATCTACCGCCATTACCTGATGATGTAGTTCATCTAGTTTCATTGCGATATGTCTTCCAAATCTTCCAAGTCCAATCAGTAAAATAGATTTCTTACTTGTCATCTTTTTTCTCCTTTAACCTACTGTTATTTTTTCTTGTGGATATTTTGAACTGTTGGGTTTTCTTTCTGAAAGAGCAGCAAAAACCAAAGTCAATCCACCAACTCTGCCGAGAAACATCAGAAAAATTAAAATCAAATGGGAAATGATTCCCAATTCAGATGTAATCCCCAATGATAATCCTACTGTCCCAATTGCCGACGCTGTTTCAAATAGAGCTGTAATTAAGGGAATATTATCAATGCTACTGATAATCATACCTCCTGTGAAGAATAATGTAATATACATCAAAAGGATAGTAGCTGCATTTTTAATAGTATTATCAGAAATCCTTCTGCCGAAAAAATGAGCATGCTCTTTTTTTCGGAACACTGACACAGCAGACGAAACAAGAACCGCAATCGTCGTTGTTTTCATCCCGCCAGCTGTAGAACCAGGAGAGCCTCCTATTATCATCAATATAATAATGAGCATCTGTCCGACTTCACTTATCAATGTCAAGTCTACTGAATTAAAACCTGCGGTTCTTGGAGTAACAGCTTGAAACAAAGAAACCCATATTCTCCCAACAACCGGTAAGTGAGAAAACTCAAAAAAGAAAAAATAAAGTGTAGGTAAAACTATTAAAAGTGCTGTTACCGAAAGGATCACTTTACTTTGCATACGATATTTTTTGAAGTTCCATTTATTATTCTTTATATCTTCCCATGTAAGAAAGCCTATACCGCCTACAATAATCAAAGCCATAATTGTCATATTCACGATTGGCTGTGTAGAATAAGAGGTTATAGAAGAAAAGGGTTCTTTTATTCCCATCAAATCAAAACCTGCATTACAAAAAGCTGAAATGGAATGAAAGAGAGAATACCATATACCTTTCAAAAAGCCAAAATCTCTACAGAAAACCGGAGCTAAAATAGCTGCACCAATCAATTCAATTAAAACAACTGTTTTTATGATGAATTCTGTTTTCCGTACAATGCCATTTATCGTTGGGGCTGCAATTGCTTCCTGCATTGTGCTTCGCTGCATCAATCCAATTTTTTGTCCAGATACAACTGCAACTGCGACGAAAATAGTAACAATTCCCATGCCCCCGATTTGAATCAATAGTAAAATAATACATTGACCAAAGAAAGACCAGTATGTTGCCGTATCATAAATAACTAACCCAGTTACGCAAACCGCAGAAGTAGCAGTAAACAAAGCATCAGAAAAGGGGGTGATCTGACCATCTTTTGTTGCTATCGGCAACATTAAAAATAAACTTCCCAAAAGAATCACGGATAAAAACCCTAAAATAATAATCTGAAACGATGTGATATGCCGGTGTTTTAATTTATTTATTTTCTGCATAACAATATCCTCATTATCTTAATTTCTTATTTATATTAGCTTTATTTTATCTTTATTTGTATTAAATGGGCATAAAAAAATAATATCTCGAAATTAAGATTGCATAAAGGAGAGCGAAAGTCCGAAAACTTCCGCTCTCCTTTTGGAATGTTGTTATAGAATGCCATCCAACATCAAATTAACTTTCAGGACATTTACAGTCTCTTCCCCAAAAATTCCCCAAAACCTACCATCGGTACACTGTTTAATAATCGCTCTAACTTCATCTTCCGTCATATCATTTGCTTTTGCAACTCTTGCCACCTGATATTCTGCTGCTGCAGGAGAGATATGCGGATCAAGTCCACTACCTGAACAAGTCACGAGGTCAACTGGAATTGAAGTCTCATTCATATCAGGATTTGCTTCACGAATCATTTTCACTCGTTCAGCAACTAAATCTTCAAATTCACCACTAGCAGGAGAAAGATTCGACGGTGCCGCATACATCAATGTTTTACCGTTTTCATCTTTATAAGTAGATATATCAACATTCATAATACGTCCCCACATATGTTCTTCATCGGTATATTGTTGTCCCAAAAGTTCACAACCATATTTTTTCCCGTCCACTTCGATTAAACTGCCATTTGCCTTATCTGGAAAGATAAGCTGTGCTACTCCGGTTACAACCTCTGTATAAGCGACTCCACAGATAACAGTAAATAGTAAAAATATCATAAGTGCTTTCGGAAATACACTTTTTAATGCTTTCATCATAATCCCTCTTTCCTTATACCAATCCTAATAGAACTAGCAGCATATCAATCAATTTTACGAAAATAAATGGAGCAGCCAGTCCACCTAAACCATAAATCAGCAAATTTCGTGATAGTAGTTTTCCCGCTGAAACTTCACGATATTTTACACCTTTTAACGCCAATGGAATCAAGGCGATGATAATAAGTGCATTATAGATGATAGCCGAAAGTACAGCACTTTGTGGAGAATGCAATCCCATAATATTGAGTGCAGACAATCCAGGATAAAGTCCCATAAACAAAGCTGGAATAATTGCAAAATATTTTGCCACATCATTTGCGATAGAAAAAGTAGTCAAACTTCCTCGTGTCATCAATAGTTGCTTGCCAATACGCACAATATCGATCAGCTTCGTAGGTGAAGAATCTAAATCTACCATATTACCGGCTTCCTTTGCCGCCTGTGTTCCTGTATTCATGGCAACTGCCACATCTGCCTGTGCAAGAGCCGGGGCATCATTAGTTCCGTCGCCTGTCATAGCAACTAAATGACCTTTTGCCTGAAAATCACGAATCATAGACAATTTTCCTTCAGGTGTTGCCTCAGCAAGAAAGTCATCCACTCCGGCTTCGGCTGCAATCGCAGCGGCAGTCATCGGATTGTCCCCTGTAATCATAATGGTCTTAATTCCCATTTTCCGAAGATCTGCAAATTTTTCCTGAACGCCCTGCTTGATAATATCTTTCAGATGAATGACTCCAAGGATTTTATGATTTTTTGCAACAACCAAAGGGGTTCCGCCTTGTTTTGCTATATCCTGTACAATGCGATCGCATTCCTCCGAGTAGACGCCGCCTGCCTGGGTAACATAAGCCTGCATAGATTCTGCTGCACCCTTCCGAATTTCATTCCCATCAAAGTCTACACCGCTCATTCTGGTTTTTGCTGTAAATGGGACAAAAATCATATGCTTATCTGCTAATTCTCTCCCCCTAATTCCATACTTTCCTTTTGCAAGAATCACTACACTCCTTCCTTCTGGAGTTTCATCGGCAAGAGATGATAACTGTGCTGCGTCAGCAAGTTCTTCTTCACTTACACCGTCTACAGGTATAAACGCATGAGCCTGACGATTACCGAGTGTGATTGTACCTGTTTTATCAAGCATCAGAATATCTACATCGCCAGCAGCTTCAATCGCTCGTCCACTCATAGCAAGTACATTTGCCTGATTGAGCCTACTCATACCAGCGATACCAATGGCAGAGAGCAATGCACCAATAGTAGTAGGTGCAAGACACACTAACAAAGCAACCAATGTTGTAATAGATGTTGGATTATCAATCCCTGCCTGTTTTGCCGAAAAAACAGAATATGTATAGAGAGACATAGTAACAAGGATGAAAATAATGGAGAGTGCTACAAGAAAAATTTGCAAAGCGATTTCATTAGGGGTCTTTTTCCTCGCGGCTCCTTCCACCATTGCAATCATTTTATCAAGAAAGCTCGCTCCAGCTTCGCTCGTAATCTGAACAACGATCCAATCGGACAGGACGGTTGTGCCTCCGGTAACGGCACTTCTGTCGCCACCGGCTTCACGAATAACTGGTGCAGACTCGCCAGTAATGGCACTTTCATCTACAGAAGCAGCTCCCTCAATTACCTCTCCATCGCCAGGAATTTGCTCACCTGCTTTTACAATTACAATATCTCCTTTTTTCAAAGTAGCAGAAGATACATTTGTAATTAACTCTTTTTTGTCAGCAGATGGAATTTTATGTGCTTCCACATCTTTTTTAGAAGCTCTTAACGCATCAGCCTGAGCTTTTCCTCTACCCTCGGCAATTGCCTCTGCAAAATTTGCGAAAACACAAGTAAACCACAGAATAACTGCGATTGAGAATGTATATCCGCTAGATGCATCTTTTAATCCAAATAAAGAAACAATCCATAATACAGTTGTTAGAATTGCAGATAAATATACCAACAGCATAACCGGATTTTGCACTTGCGTTTTCGGATTTAATTTTATAAACGATTCTTTTATCGCTCTGCCAATCATTTTCTTATCGGCGAAGGCGCTTTTCGTCTTTGATGTCATAACAATATCCCTCCTTAAACGATACTCTGGAAAAATTCTGCAATGGGACCTAATGCCAATGCTGGGAAGAAACTCAATGCACCCACAAGCAGGACAATAAAAATCAGCAGAAATACAAACATTGTATTCGTTGTAGAGAGTGTACCGGCAGTTGTTGCAATTTTCTTTTTCTCCGCAAGGTTTCCAGAAATTGCCAGTGTCCCGATGATCGGCAAAAATCGTGCAAACAACATCACAAATCCCAATAATAGATTTAAGAACATCGTATTTCCATTAAAACCAGCAAAGGCAGAACCATTGTTTCCACCACAGGAAGAAAAAGTATAAAGCAGTTCTGAAAAGCCATGTGCTCCTACATTATTCAAACTGCTTTCAATACCTGGCCATACTGCTGCAATTCCACTTCCAACAAGAATTGCAATCGGGGTTGCAAGACATACCAGAACAGACCACTTCATTTCATATGGTTCTATTTTCTTGCCTAAAAATTCTGGTGTTCTTCCTACCATTAGTCCAGCAATAAAAACGGTCAGAATTGCGAAAGCAAGCATTCCATATAAGCCACATCCCACACCACCGAAAATAACTTCGCCAAGTTGCATCAAAAGCATTGTTACCATGCCTCCCAGCGGCGTGTAGCTGTCATGCATAGAATTTACGGACCCATTGGAAGCAGCTGTAGTAAATGTAGCCCAAGTAGAAGATGCAGCAATTCCGAATCGGGTTTCTTTACCTTCCATGTTTCCGCCCGCCTGATCTACCATAGAAACATCAACATTTCCATTTTGAATAAGTTGTGGTGTTGCAAATTGCTCATTAACAGCAACCACGCTCAGTGCAAATACAAGGCAAAGGAACATTGCCATAAAAATTGCGATTCCCTGCTTTTTATTTTTTACTGCGTTACCAAAAGTAAAACATAGTGCCGCAGGGATTAAAAGTAGTGAAATCATCTCAATCAAATTGGTAAATGCATTAGGGTTTTCAAGTGGATGTGTCGAGTTGACTCCCATAAATCCACCGCCATTTGTACCTGTCTGTTTAATGGCAACCTGACTTGCAGCTGGTCCCATCGGAACAAACTGCTCTGTCACAATTTCTGCATCCTCTACAATCTGACCGTCAACGACAACAGTTCCAGCTTCCAAATCTATTTTTGCATTTTCTAGTATTTCGCCTTCAGCACTTACTCCGATTGGCTCCACAAGAGATACGGTTTCTCCAGCTTTCAAATTCTGAATAACGCCACCACTAACTAGCAGCAAGGAAATTACCAGGTTAAGCGGGATTAAGATATGGATGATAATTCTTGTCATATCTACCCAAAAACTGCCCAGCCCATCTGTTTTCACCCTCATAAATCCTCGAATCAAAGCAAATAGAACAGCAATACCTGTTGCAGCAGACACGAAGTTCTGCACAGTCAGGCCAAGAGCCTGAGTTAAATAGCTAAGGGTGGATTCGCCACTATACGCCTGCCAGTTTGTATTTGTAATAAAGCTAGCGGCTGTATTAAAAGACAAATCCCATTTTACACCAGGTAACCCTTGTGGATTTCCGGGTAGAAAACCCTGAAAGAGTTGGAGCAAAAACAAAAACACCAATCCGATACCAGAAAAGATGAGAACAGAAATGGTGTATTTTTTCCAATTCATTTGTTCATCCTTATCCACCCGCAATACCTTATATACGGCGTTTTCACAAGGGGTGAGAAGTTTAGATAAAAAAGTTTTTTCACCATTCATTACATTTTTGATATATGCTCCAAGTGGAATTGCAAGAACAACCAAAATAGCAAGATATAGTATGCATTGTATAACTACATTCATTATTGTTTGTCTCCTTTCATAAGAACATAAACATAGTAGATCAGTAACGCTACAGCGCACAGACCAATAACTCCAACAAGAATACTCATAATATTTTCCTCCTTTGCTTTCTGCATTTTACTACTATTTGCGTTAAAATGGGATTAGCAGCATAGATATAAAATTAAAACTATCTAAAGATGATTACAGCCAGCCCAAAATCCATGCTATAGGCAATATAAGTACTGTTGTTGAAGCAGCAACCTCCATTAAAGTGAAAAGCGGAATTCCAATGAACATCATTACAAACGCAATATATGGATGGTGAAAAGCAAATCGCTCTGCCTTTCTATCGAAGTCATCTTCAAATTTATGGATTGATTTTATTATTGCTGTCATAACACATTCCTCCTTACATTTATACGATAGCACAGGAGAAATTAAAATAGGAAAAGTAGCTGTGCAAAGCAAATTAAGATATTCTAAAAACACTTACTGGCAAGCAATGCAATCTTACGTAAGATTGCGTATTTAAAAAGATATGTAATTTCGCATATCTTTTTAATTTTTTTATTTTTTTGCAAAAACTACTTGACAAAGCGGTCCAAAAATGCGACGAAGCCCCTTGAATGTATTACATTTTAGGAGAGTTACGCTTATGAATTTTTCAGAAGAAGTAAAAACTACACTATGGGATTTGATTGATGGAATGGCCCTGAACAAATCTAATTATGTTGTCCATCCTAGCAAGGACTTTAGCCGGAAAAAGAAGTGGGATTTTCCTACGCTGATGAAATTTATTATTTCTATGGAAAGTCAGTCCCTGAAAAATGAACTCCATAAGTATTTTGGATATACAACTGAGCCATTATACCAAGCACACACAAAGGGGATTGTTCTCCCACCTTCTCGCTAATCTTCTGCGCGTGTATGCAAAAGGTCTCTTTTTATATACACTGTTTATATGGTTTATTTTTCTTTTTTGTGATATCGTTAATTTAAGGAAATTTTGAATTTGCAGAGGAAATAAATATTATGAATTTAAAAAATTTTAAATGGACAAGGGAGCCAAACTCTTTTAAGATCGAAAACGACAAAATAGAAATAATTACGAAACCCCGAACAGATTTGTGGCAAAGAACCTATTATCATTTTCGCAATGACAATGCACCTGTTTATCAAATGGAAACAGAAGAAAAACACTTTAGTTTTGTTGTAAAAACAGAATTTAAGGACAGTAATCGGTCATTGATGCCTCTGTAAAATCTATGTGGTATCGTTTAAGCAGACGTGAGGAGGACTATTGTATCGAATGTTCTAATGATGGAATTCATTTTGAGCAAATGCGGGTGTGTCATTTGCATGAGGGCAAGGGAAAAATTCAATTTTGCATTTATGCTTGTTCACCGGAAAATCCATTTTTCAAGGCAGTTTTTCGTGACATGGAATTAATGAAATGCCAGTGGAAAGCACACGATGGGCAACAGCCGGATAAAAATTGATCATATCCGGTTATTGAGTGAATCGAACTTTTTGTAACAAAAAAACCACCGCCCCCGCAGCTTCTGGTCTGCAAAAACAGTGATTTAAAGTGCGCGATCAGGGGTTCGAACCCTGGACACCCTGATTAAGAGTCAGGTGCTCTACCAACTGAGCTAATCGCGCATCTCTATGATGTTACCTAATCTGTAACGCAAGAATTATTATATATGACTCTCACAAAAAAAGCAAGTGTTTTTTTGATTTTTTTGAATTTTTCTATTATTATATACAACATAGTCTTCATAGGGGAGACAGAACAAACAACTGCTCCCCTGAAAAACTCTTTTTAAATTTCTAACATTCTGACTAAAACATCCTTTGTCAGTACCCCATTGGCATAATTCACCGGTTTTCCATCTTGGAATACCACAAACGCAGGAACAACTTCTACTTCAAATTCTGCTGCCAGACATGCAGATTCTTCAATCTCGATCTGACACACCTTGATGCGTCCATCGTATTCCTTTGCGATTTCATCCAGTATATCCTCCATCATAGCGCACTTTCCGCACCATACCGCAAAGAATTCTACCAGAACCGGTGTTTCCGACCTGAGTACTTCCTGTGGATAATTTTTCGCAGTCACTCGGATCTTCATCTCAAACACCTACTCTTTTTATTACTTATGGCAACATCCTGTATTGAGTATCGCACATACTTCTTCCAGTGAACGCTTTATGCATAATATCTGTCTGTTCAACCCTGCCTGACAATATACTCTCTGTCGCAGTTTCTCTTTCCAGCTTCTTTTCCAGCCCATCAACCACTCTCCAACTATGCGTATTCCTCCCTTTTATTGTATGCTGCATCGCAAAAGATGTGAGCTACTCTGCCGATGTTTCCGAAGCTCTTCCGGCAATCAGCTTATTGATCGGATTGCCTTTTGCTGAAAATTTTTCTTCGTATTCTGTCATAATATTCCCTTTATTCATCTCTTCATGATGATGCAGGTCATATGTATAACGAAATACTTTCCACCCATATTCTTTTATCTGTTCCAGCGAAAAATGGAACAGCTCTGTATTATCCGTCTTAAACTCCAGACTTCCCTCTTCTGCAAGAATCTTGTCATAGCGTGCCAAAAACTCTGTAGAAGTCAGTCTCCTCTTTGCATGGCGGGCTTTGGGCCACGGATCCGAAAAATTAAGGTAAATCCGGCCTACCTCACCTTTTGCAAAAACTTCCGGAAGCTCTTTTGCATCCATGCAGACAAACCGGACATTTGTCAGCTCCTGAAACTCTTCTGTATCGTATTTTTCCAGAGCTCTTAGCAGCACACTGGAGTACCTTTCAATTCCGATAAAATTAATATCGGGATGTTGTTTCGCCATATTCAGCAAAAACCGTCCCTTTCCCATACCAATCTCTATGTGAATCGGTTTCTCATTTCCAAATACCTGCTCCCAGCATCCTCTTTGATCTTCTGGTCGTCTGATCACTGCCCTGTGGCTCTGTATCGTGCTCTCCGCACGCGGAATATTACGTAATCTCATCTCCTATACTCCCTTCTGTAATCCCCTGATTCAATGTCCTTTCCAAGGAACCATTCTATTATAGCAGAAAACCAGAATATACCAAACTAAATTTCTGATAAAATTACAATTTCCGCCGGAACAGAGAGGAAATGATCCGCATCTGTTCCGACGGAAATTATGTGTTCACTCAAGCTGAGATCAACAGCCTGATTTATTTTGTTGTAAGATAGAATGTTACAGCAGTTGTATCTCCATACTGAAGAACTCTGTAT
>ERZ1106969.1384-NODE-1384-length-17259-cov-3.028365_pt1 | contig 17259 bp, 15 predicted proteins | sample MGYA00403685_ERZ1106969 | MGnify/ENA primary metagenome ERZ1106969 (study PRJEB35170, sample SAMEA104062416) | human gut metagenome | biome: human gut; feature: human-associated habitat; material: faeces | place: Denmark | collected 2012-05-18 ... | reverse complement strand
ACATAATAAAAAAACAGAAAGAATGATAAAATTGAATATTCATAATATGTAGAGAATAAAGAGAGGTAAATTTAGATGATTGGAGATTATAGGCTTTATATAAAGAACAAGAGAGATTATTTAATGAGCTTGTAAAGGAATGGATAATGACGACTCGGGAAGAAAATAAGTAAAATAACGAAGAGTGAAAGGCTTTTAAGTCTTTCACTCTTTATAATTTAAAAATAAACTTATTATAGATTTTCTGATAATAAAGTAATTACGAAAATACAACCCTTATTTATGTCGCTATATAGTTCTATAGTACCATTATGCTTTTCTATTATATCTTTTGCTATAGCAAGACCAAGGCCATTTCCTCCGCTTTTAGAATTACGTGAATCATCAACCCTTACAAAGGGATTGAATATATCATGTTGTAGGGAGGCTGGGATTCCTATTCCATTGTCTTCAATGGTTATAATAAATGAGTTTTTTGAGGATTTCCCAGAAATTTTTACTTTAGTTCCATCAGGATTATATTTTATTGAGTTATTTATTATATTAGATAAAGCTCTATACATATGCTTTTCATCTATTTTGAGCATAAAAGGTTCTTCCATTATATCAAAATCATAATCAAACTTATTTTTATCAAATTCAGGAATGTAGAAAGCTATTATTTCTCTTAAAAATTCACATATATCACTGTTTATTAATGTAAGTTTAAAGTCAATACTTTGAAGCTTAGAGAAATCAAATAAATCTTGTAAAAGTTCATTTGCTCTCTGGCTATTATTATTTATAACCTCAAGATATTTCTTTTTATCCTCATTTGGGATATTTTCTTCTAAAAGGAGATTTGAATAACCTAAGATACTTGACAATGGATTTTTTAAATCATGGGATATGTCAAGTATAAGTCTTCTTCTACTTTCTTCAGATTTTTCACGAAGCATCATTTCATCCTGAATTTTTTGTGCCATTATATTAAAAGAATCCTTTAATTCACCAAACTCATTTTCAGAATAAATAGCAATTCGTGTGGAATAATCTCCTTTAGCAAAACGATTTGCTCCTTCCGTTAAAAGCTCAAGAGGTTTTACAAAATCTCTTGATGATAGCCTAGAGTAAAAGATAAAAAATATAGCGATTATAGAAAATCCGCTTAATAGTGATAGTGCTATAAATACCCTAGGACTTAATCTTTTCTTTGGAGGATGAATATCTTTTTCACCGCTTTCTGGTATAGCTACTACTAAAAGAAAATCTTTATTTTTATTATAACTGCTTCTATAGGAATACCCATCTTCTAAATTTTGGCTGCTTAATATTATCTTATTATAATCTTCTAAACTATAATGAGATTTTGGATTAGGATTCGTTCCTCTAGTATAAACTACATTATTGTTTTTATCTATAACCTCTACAAAACCTCCTGAAGATTCAATAGTGGAGGTATCGATCAAAGTATAATCATCCATCATTATTTCCTCTGGCTCAGACATAACGTTTGAAGTATTAAAGAAGAGAAAAAATGCAAACATTCCTACTATTATAGAGGTTATAATAATAAGTAGAGTCATGGAAAAAGCTAAAAATACATAGTTACGAAGCAGGGAATTAGCAATCTTATGCTTATATTTTTTATTGCAGCTCATATTATAGACTTTCAAGCTTGTAGCCTATACCTCGGATAGTTTTTAGGTATTTAGGCTCTCTGGGATTGTCCTCTATTTTTTCTCTAATATGGCTTATGTGTACCATTATTGTATTATCATCGCCATAATAAGTATCTTTCCAAACCTGCTCATAAATTTGTTTTTTAGTATATACTTTTCCTGGATTCTCCATAAGAAGCTCCATTATTTTATACTCTTTAGCATTAAGCTCTATAGGGGCATCATTTTTGCATAAAGCGCAACTATCTCTACATAGAGATAAATCCCCAACGTATAAGATGTTTTTTCCTTTTCCATTAGTAAATTTATAGTATCTTCTTAATTGGGCATTGACCCTTGCTATAAGTACCATTGCAGAAAATGGTTTAACTACATAGTCATCAGCTCCTAGATTTAATCCTGCTATTTTATCGGTATCTTCACCTCGAGCAGTTACCATAATAACTGGTATTTCACTAGTTTCTCGTATATTTTTAAGGACAGAAAATCCGTCCATTATTGGCATCATTACATCTAGAATAGCTAAATCAATATTATTATTCCTAAAAGTTTCTATGGCTGACATTCCATCAAAGGTTTTAAAAACATTGAATCCTTCCTTTGTCAGATGCAGGGCCATAAGTTCGCATATATCTTGTTCATCTTCAGCTATCAGTATATTCAAAGCATTTCACCTACCTATAATTTTCTATATGTATAAATTAATAAAATAATTATATCATAATGTAATTACATTATGATTACGATAAAGTGTAGATTTCTTAAAAAATATTATATAAAATAAGTTTAAAGATGTTTTTATGAAATACAGATGAGGTGAGTAAGTGTGAAAAGAAAAAAATTTAAGTTTATAGATAGTCGTGGAATAAAATTAAATTGCTATAAGTGGGAAAATGATACATGTGATATGCCTAAGGCTATCGTTCAGATTTCTCATGGTATGTCAGAAAATATATTAAGGTATGATGAGTTTGCAAGAGAACTTGTAGAAGTAGGATTTACTGTCTATGGACATGATCATAGAGGACATGGGGAAACTGCAGCATCAATAGATGATTTAGGATATATGGATGATAAGGACAATTTTCATTCTATGGTATATGATTTAAAAGATATGAATGATCTTATTAAAAGAGAAAACGAAGGAATACCTATTATTTTATTTGGTCACAGTATGGGTTCTTTCTTATCTCAAAGGTATATAGAGCTTTACGGAGACAGCATAGATGGGCTTATATTGTCAGGATCTAATGGAAAGCAGAAAGCTATAAATAATCTTGGAATTCCTATATCATATTTGGAGATGAAAATCTTTGGAAGAAGAAAGCAAAGTAAACTTATGGATAAGCTTTCTTTTGGAAGCTTTAATAATAACTTTAAGCCTGTTAGAACTAACTGTGACTGGCTTACAAGAGATGAAAAAGAAGTGGACAAGTATTTAAATAATAAATATTGCGGCAATATCTTTACAGCATCTTATTTTTATGATTTATTAAAGGGACTAAAAGAAATTCATAAAGAGAGTAATTTAAAAAAAATACCAAAATCATTAAACATATATATTCTAGCTGGAAGTAAAGATCCTGTTGGAGAAAACGGAAAAGGAATTATAAATCTATATAACCTTTATAAGAAGCTTGGAATAAAAAATGTTTCCTATAAGCTATACGATGGAGCAAGACATGAGATATTAAATGAAATAAATAGGGATGAAGTCATAAACGATATAAAAAATATATTAGAAGAAATACTTTCAAAAACTATTGTATATTCATAATACATTAGTATAAAATGGAATCTCTCCTCATAATATTTAATAAACCGAATTCTTAGATTTAGGTTTAAAGTCATCTTAAGCATAGAAGTCTTTGTCTATGGACATGTCTGTTGTTATTTCTTATCTGAAAAGATGTGGGAGTGTTACAACGGCTAGTCATGAGATGAAACATATGGGGAGGGTCTTTTTTATGAAAAAAGGAAATAAAGAAAAGAAGAAAGTTGACATAGGTGCTCTCATAATAAGTCTGATTATATCAGTAGGAGGGGGCTTCATAGCTGGAATTTTTAATAAAAATTCCATACTAATTTACAAAAGCCTGTATTTTCTCCGCCAGCTATAGTATTTCCAATAGTTTGGACAATTCTTTATATATTAATGGGAATAGCCGCATATAGAGTATACATGGTAATAAAAGAAACTAATACCTCAAAGATTCCATTAGTGTTCTATGGAATTCAGCTTATTCTAAATTTCTTATGGCCATTCCTTTTCTTTAATTTTAGACTATATGGTTTAGCGTTTGTAGAGCTTGTAGTGCTATTTATTTTCATAATTTTAACTACCATAGCATTTTTTAAGAGAGATAAGGTGGCAGGAATGTTGATGATACCTTATGCGGCTTGGGTAGCTTTTGCAGGAGTATTAAACTTTTTTGTATGGATGCTAAATGAGATGTGATTAACAAGTTTTAGGTTTGAACACCCATATCTAGATTATATATGGGTGTTTTATATTTGTAATGAACATTAATATATAAACATTTTAAGCAATACAATTTTAAAAAAAGTAGTACAGATATTTAAATAATAACAAGGCTTTTATATTACTTATATAGAAAAAGATAGTATAGATAACTTAAAAGGAGGCTATAACATATGCTTATAAAAAATGGAAAGATATACACCATGGCAGGGGATGTATATGAAAATGGTGATATATTAATTGAGGATGGAAAGATAAAAAAGGTAGCAAGGGAGATAAAGGATTACTCCGGAGAAATAATAGACGCTAGTGGAGCTGTGGTTATACCTGGAATGATAGATGCGCATTGTCATCTAGGAATGTGGGAATCAGGCATGGGCTTTGAAGGTAATGATGGGAATGAAGCCACTGACCCAATAACTCCAGAAATGAGAGCTATAGATGGTATCAATCCTATGGATCATTATTTTGACGTAGCCGTCGAAGCTGGAATAACTACAGTTATGACTGGGCCAGGAAGTGCTAATGTTGTAGGTGGACAATTTGTTGTAATGAAAACTTATGGAAACAATGTAGACAAGATGAAAATAGTTGAACCAGCTGCTATGAAAATAGCTTTTGGAGAAAATCCAAAGAGAGTATATAACGGAAAGGGTAAAATGCCTTCAACTAGAATGGGTACAGCAGCACTTCTTAGAAAAACTATTATGGAAGCAGAAAACTACAAAGCTAAGAAAGAAAATGCAGAAAAGAAAGGTGAATATTTTGAGAAGAATATAAAGATGGAAGCTTTTTTACCAGTACTTGAAGGTAAAATGCCGCTAAAGGCTCACTGCCATAGAGCTGATGATATATTAACTGCAATAAGAATAGCTAAAGAATTTGATTTAAAATTGACTTTAGATCATTGTTCAGAAGGGCATTTAATAAGTGACGACGTTAAGGAATCAGGATGTCCAGCTATAATAGGACCAACTATGTCGAATAAATCTAAGATAGAGGTTAAAAATAAGAGCTTTGAAACACCAGCAGCGCTTATGCATAAGGGGGTAAAAGTTGCTATAATGACAGATCACCCAGTTATAGAAATAAATTATCTTCCAATATGTGCAGGACTTGCTCAAAAAGCAGGAAATTTAACTTTTGAAGAGGCACTAAGCACAATAACAATAAATGCAGCAGAAATATTAGGTGTTTCAGATAGATTAGGTTCTATAGAAGAAGGAAAAGATGCTGATGTGGTAATCTTAGATGGCAATCCCCTAGATACTTATACCAACACTTTATATACAATAATAAATGGAGAAGTAGTATATAAAAGATAAATATAAACTTCCTAGACAAGTAGTTCTAGGAAGTTTTTAATTTGTAAATTATTAAAAAAAACGTATAATAGAAATAGAAAACTATACTAATAGTCGTAGCAATTAGGAGGAAACTTCAACAATGAAAAAAGTTATAATAGCAGAAAAGCCTTCTGTAGCTAAGAATATTGCAGATGCTTTCAAGATAAAAACTAGAAAAGATGGATACTTTGAAGGAGAAATCTATATAGTTACCTGGGCTTTTGGACATCTGCTTCAGTTATATGATGCTAAGGATTATGATGCTAATATGAAGGGCTGGAGGCTTGAAAAGTTTCCTTTTATACCACAAGGATTTAAGTATAAGATTAAAAGTGACAGTGTAAATAAAGCTATGGTGGATAAGGGAGCTCAAAAGCAGATAGAAACTATAAAAAATCTTATAGATAGAAATGATGTAGATGGAATTATCTCTGCAACAGACTTTGATAGGGAAGGACAGCTTATTGGAGATGAACTTTTCATGTATTTTCATGAAAAAAAGCCTGTTTTTAGAATACTTTTGAATGAATGGACAGCAGAAGAAGTAAAAAAGGGTATGGAGAAGTTAAAGGCCAATGAGGAAATGAAATCTCTTAGGGATGCTGGAATAGGAAGGCAATGGGCAGACTGGATAATAGGAATAAATTTAACCTCTGTGGCAACCTTAAGATATAGTACCAATAAAAAAGGTATAATAAATATCGGAAGGGTACTTCTTCCAACATTAAAGATTATTTATGACAGAGACAAGGAGATTGAAAACTTTCAGGCAACTACTTATTATAAATTATCAGCAGATTTTAAGAATAAAAGCAATGAGGAATTTCAAGGAATCTACTATGAAAATGAAAGTGAAAAGTTTGAGGATAAGGAAAAGCTAGAAGAAATTAAAAAGCTTTTGAAAGATAAAAGCGGACAGATAATGGAGAAGCAGATAGAAAAGAAAAAAGAATATCCGCCTCTTTTATTTAACCTTTCAAATCTTCAAGGACACATAACGAGCAAATATAAGGGGTGGACTTCGGATAAAGTTTTAAAGGTTGCTCAGTCTCTTTATGAAAAGAAATTCATAACTTATCCGAGAACAGGTAGTGTGGCCTTAGAGGAAAGCTTAAAAGATAGGACACAAAAAGTTCTTGATACCTTGAAAAAAGGGCTTCCATATGAAGCTCAGATTAAATTCACTACAAATAAAAGAGTATTTGATAACTCGAAAGTAGAAAGCCACAGTGCTATAGTTCCGACTTACATGAAGCCTCAAGGTTTAACTAAGGATGAATTCATAGTTTATGAGGCTGTAAAAAACAGATTTTTGATGCAGTTCATGCCTATAGCTGAGTTTGAAGAAACTAAGCTTATAATAAAAGTAAATGAACCTAACATACCTGGAGTCTTTATGGCGAAGGGTAAGGTACAAATCGTTGAAGGATGGCGTATTGTAGAAAATATGGAAAGCAAGGATACTATTCTTCCTATGGTTTTAGAAAAGGAAATGGTAGATATAACTAATGCTAAGGTAAATGCTGTAACTAAAAAGCCGCCAAAGCTTCATACTGAAAAAACTCTATTAAGGGTTATGGAGACTTGTGGAAAGAGCTTTAAAGATGAAGAGGATAGCGCAGAGATGATGGCTGCCATCCTTAGTGGGTTTAGCATCGGAACTCCTGCAACTAGAGCAGAAACTATAAAGAAATTAAAGGATGCAGGTTATATAAAATCTAAAGGAAAGAGCCTGACTTGTACAGAGCTAGGAAGAACATTAGTTGAAATATTTCCTGTGAGAGAGTTATTGGATCTAGAGTACACCGGACGTCTTGAAAAAACTCTTTCAGATATAGAAAAAGGAAAATTTCAAAGAGATGACTTTTTAGAAATGATAAAAGATTTTACTGTAAAAGCTACAGAAGCAATAAAGAATGACACATCTATGCTAAAAAATTTTAAGATGGAAGTTCCAGAAGGATATGAAGAAATAGGTAAGTGTCCTATTTGTGGCAATCCAGTTATAGAAACAGAAAAAGCTTTTGGCTGTACAAATTGGAAAAATGGCTGCAAGTACACCATATGGAAAGAGGACAAATTTATAGCATCCTTTAATAAGCCGGTTAACCGTGCTATGGTAGAGCTTCTTCTTAAAAATGGTAAAGTTGGTTTCAGAAATCTAAAGAGCCGAAAGGGTAATGTATTTAGTGCCTATTTTAAGTATGAAAAAGATGAGGAAACTGGATACTTTAAATGGAAGATGGAGTTTATAGAGTAAAAAAATCAAATAGGATTTTAAGAAAGTATCTATGATGAAAATTTAAATCATCATAGATACTTTTGTTTATAATTCTTAAAAACTATTTTAAATCATCTATAACCTTTGAGAGTGCAAGTGCTAGATTATCTCCTTTTGAATTATCTCTAGTGAAAGAGATATTGCCTTGTTTTGATTTTATTTCTATTATTTCTGTAGAGTCTTTGTCATATACCTTAAATTCCTCTATATCTTCTAGAAAAATTTTATTTACACTTCTAACTTCTTCAGCGTAACCTATGGCAACATGTCCTATAGCAGCTAAGTAAAGAGAATCCTTTGTCAAAACCATTATGATGTTGTTAGCTATATCTCCGCCAGTTACAAGCAAGTTACCTATAAAGTTGTTTATCATATCTTTTGTAGTTACAGGTTTAGAAACTTTAATCTTCATTATCATGTCTTCATCTTTTAGTTTAAGTGCTAGATTTAATTCATCCATAATAGTTCCTCCAGATTTATTTGTAATTATATGGTTCAATTATACACTAATGTATTTAATAGTGAAATAAAATTTGATGTTTATGTAAAATATATAATTGAAATAAAAAGTTGAATTTCTATGAGAAGGAAAGAAATAGACAGTAAAAGTGCGGAATGTTATAATATTCTAAAGTGTTTGTGTGAATAGGAGGAAGTGTTGTAAATGAAAACATATAGATTTCATAATAAAAACCTTGAAGAATTACCTGTCATACTTAAGAACGTAGTAATAAGCGGAAATATATGTGGTGAGTTTGTTGAATTTGTAATGGAGCAAACTTTTGAAAACATAGGTGAAGACAATATAGAGGCTATATATAGCTTCCCAATACCTGATACTGGAATCATAACGGGACTTGAAGTTTCTTTAGGAGGACGCAGTATCAAAGCTATGGTAGAAGAAAAGGCAAAGGCAAAAGAACTTTGGGATAAAGCACTGGAAGAGGGAGTAAATACTCTAAACTTAGAAGAGGACAGTGACAATATATACAATATAACCATAGGAAATATTCTACCAAATGAAGTTGTGAAGATAAAGATATCTTATATGGACCAATTGACATTAGAGGATGAAGTATATAAGCTTATCATTCCAGAAATAGAAGGTCCAATAGGAATAAATCGTGGACTAAAAGAGAACGCAAGTGATTATGATGTGTCTATGAATTTACTGATAGAGTCTTTTGAAAGATTAAAAATATGGAGTCCATCTCATGATATTGAAAAGGAATATGGTAGTCAAACTCTAGTTAAAGTAACTTTAAAGAAGGGGGAGACACTAAATAGAGAATTCGTACTTCTTATGGAGGAAGAAACAGAATATGAGTTTAGTGCTATGTCTTATAGTTTTCCAAAACATATAAAGGATGAAAGTATAGTTTATCTAAAGGTATTCCCTGATATGGATGAGGACGAAAGTAAAAAGCCAGTTAATTATCTTTTTTTGATGGATATATCAAATGATATGGGTGATAATAACCTAAGCGAGATTAAGACTTCGTTAGCATTAGGATTAAGAAATCTTAATAAGGAAGATAGATTTAATATATTGGCATTTCATGATGAGTTAAACTCCTTTAGTGATGAATTTTTGAATAGCTCAGAAGAGAATGTAGATAATGCAGTAGCTTGGCTTAAGAAATTGAATTATGGAAATGGTGCTGATATAAGTGAGGCATTAAAGTGGGCATTAAACCAAGGAAATGACTCTGTAATAATTCTATTTACAAATGATGAAGCTGAAAATGAAGAGCAGATTTTAAGATATATAAGAGAGAATGTAAAAGAAAATAGAATCTTTCCAATAGGAGTTGCAGATAAGACTAATAAGTATTTCATAAGGGAGATTGCAGCAATTAGCGGAGGACGTGCTGATTTCATAAAAAGAGAAGAGAAAATAGGAGAGCTTATATTAAGGCAATTTAATAGAATAACAGGGCCTCAAATAGATGTAAGAGAAATATATTTTGGAGGAGAAACCTTAAATACTTATCCAAGAACTATAGAATATATTTATGATATAGAGCCTTTTTCTATATTTGCTAAGATTAAAGGCATAACAAAAGGACCAATTATCATAAAAGGGTTTATAGGAGATAAACCTTTTATTCAAGAAGTTCCAATAGATTCATTTGAATTAAAAGAAAATGCTTATTTAATAGAAAAAGTTTGGATAAGAAAGAGAATAGAGATATTAGAAGAGAGAATGGATTCTTTTAGAGGAATTGAACGAGATGCCATGGAAAGTAAGGTTGTAGAGTTATCTAAAAGCTATGGGATTATAAGCAGTAAGACATCCTTTATCATGACAGAGGTATTAGAAGACCCTCTTTTAGGAATAGCAATTCAAAAGATACTTCCTCTTGATGTTTCGGAGGAAACTATGGAAAGTCTTAGCTATGGATATTTCTTGGATGCACCAGGATTTTTATATAAGATAAGCAAAAATAATAATAATATTTTAGACAATGAAAAGCTGTATAGTAAGATGGCTGAGAATCAAAGAAAAGATGGATCTATATGCGTAGTTGATGCATCGGAAAAAGAAAAGATTAAATCTACTTTAAAAGCATTAATAGCTTTTGCGTCCTGTAAACAAAGCTTAGGTGTTTATGTGAAAATAATAAACAGAGCAATAGCTTATGTATTAAATTATATCAATGAGAATTCTTTAGATAGGTCAGAGCAGTTATTGTATCTTACAGCATTTAGAGCTTTAGCTCTAAAAAATACAATAGTCAAGGATAAAACAGGTGCCTTTAAAGCAGCATACGATAAACTTTTATCCATGATAAATGAACCTCAAGAAATAAGAGATGTAAATGACATAATTGATTTAATTACAATCAAAAACAATCTATAAAAAATGGGCTGCCTTATGGCAGCCCTAATTTTCATTTCTGTTGATTTGCTTTGGGTCAATAGAATTTAGTAATGATTCAATATCTTCTTTATGTATGGCTGTCAAAAATCCTTGAGGACACTTTAATGCCAACTCTAAAAGCTCCTTAGCCTGATCAATTTTTTCTTCTTTTATATAAATTGAAGCTAAGTAGTAATAAGGTTCTGAGAAAGTTAAATTTCTCTGTGTAAGATTTTCATAAATTTCTTTTGACTTATCATACTGACCTAAGAAATAATAGCTTTCAGCAAGGTTGTCTATTATTATTTCATCATTACTATCATATTCAAAAGCTTCTAAATTAAACTTTAATGCCTTTTCATAGTCTTTTGATAATAAAAGAAGATATCCAAGGCTTTCATAAATCATAAGAGCCTTAAGTTCTAAATTCGCATCGTCTAAAATTTTTATGGCACCTTCTAGATTATCATCTTTCCATTCTATAAGTGCTTTTGTAGTGAAATAATTTATCTTCTCCCTAGGGTCTAAGGCATCATTTTTAACTAGATGCAAAGCTTCTTCAGCTTCCTTTATTCTTTCTTCAATTAAAAGAAGATAAGAATAGCTTATTATAGTTCTAGGTCTGCATGATGAAACTTTTGCAGCTTTACCATACCATTTTAAAGCACCATCTTTATCTCCATTATCAAATTTAGTTTTACCTATCATTGAAAAAAGACTGTATCTAAGAGCAAAAAGTTTGTATGCAAAATAAGCTATAAGTAAAAGCGTACCATAAAGTGGCTTTACTTTTGATACTAGAAAAATTAATAAAAACAATAAACCTACTTCTAACAGTAGTTTTTTTAGTGCACTATTCATAAAACTTCCTCCAAACCGATGTAGTAATGAAAATATTTTAATACTATTATACAATGATTTGGAGGAATATAAAAGAAAGAAAATTCTAAGAATATTTTTTTTCAAATATAGCAACAAATTTGTACATAACGAAAGCGATGATGGATAATACTACAATACTCATCATTACCATATCAAGTTGTGATATTTGACCGCCATATACTATTATGAAACCAAGACCATCTTTTGCTACTAAGAACTCACCCATTATTACACCGACCCAAGATAGTCCTACATTTATCTTTAGCGCGGATATAAATGTAGGTATTGAAGCTGGCATTATAAGATGAGTTAAAATTTGAAGCTTAGATGCACCAAAGGTTTTTAGAAGCTTAATTTTATCTTCATCAACTTCGTTAAAACCTGATAGAACACTTATAATAGTAGTGACTATGGAAATGAGCAAAGTTATAACAATAATAGCAGTAATTCCATTACCAACCCAGAAGATTATAATAGGAGCTAAAGCTATCTTTGGAAGAGCATTTAAGACTATTAAATAAGGCTCTAAAACTTTAGAAACAAAGGTTGACCACCAAAGAAGCATTGCAATCAGTGTACCTAATACAGTTCCTAAAGTAAAGCCCACTATAGTTTCATATACGGTTATACCTGTATGCTTAAGCAAGGTGCCTTCAGTATAAAATTCCATAAAACTCTTCCACATTCTAGAAGGACTGCTGGTTAGGAATGGATCTATCCACTTTTCTTGTGCAGCTATTTCCCATAGTGCTATAAGGAATACTAAAAGAAGTATTCTTGTAATGGTTACAATCCATTTATCTCTTGAAAGTTTATTTAAATATTTTTTGTGTTCAAGTTCTTTATTCATTTAAATCCAGCTCCTTCCATATACGATTAAAATATTCTCTGAAAGCTGGAGACTCTCTTCTCTTTAGTGGTGATGAATACTCCGAGTCGATATCTATTTTTATTACATCTTTTAGATAAGCTGGTCTCTTAGAAAGCACTACAATTTTGGAAGATACAGAGACTGCTTCTGAGATATCGTGAGTTACCATTATAGCTGTTTTATTTTCCTTTTTTATTATATTGTATATTTCATCACTTACCATAAGCCTGCTTTGATAGTCAAGAGCTGAAAATGGTTCGTCTAAAAGAAGTATATGGGGGTCAAGGGCTAAAGTCCTTATTAAGGCTACCCTCTGCCTCATACCACCAGAAAGCTCTGAGGGCTTATGATTTTTAAATTCATGAAGTCCATAGTTTGTCAATAGTTCATCTATTTTCTTTTTAGACTCCTCGTTAAGTTTTTTCTTGATTTTTAATCCTAAAATTACGTTTTCCCACACTGTAAGCCATTCAAATAATTGATCTTTTTGAAACATGTACCCTATTTTTTCATTTGGACCTGTTATTAATTCGCCTTCAAGTAAAATATCACCACGTGATGGCTGTATTAGGCCACATAGTATATTTAATAAAGTAGATTTTCCACATCCCGAAGGGCCTACAATGGATATAAACTCTCCCTCTTCTAGAGAAAAGCTTATATCCGTAAGGGCTTCTGTAACTCCAGTTGGGGAGTGATAATTCATATAAACATTTTTTATATCCATTTCATTCATTACAATTCACCTACTCTATTTTCCAGACACTGCTTTTTCTGCAAATTCATTTGTTACTATATCTTTAAATGCTGGTTTTTTAGCTATTAATTTTGCGTCATATCCTTCTATTAATGACATAAGTCTATTCATATCTTCTTCTTTTATTATAGGAGAAGTAGCTATTGCTTCTATTTCTCTATAGTTTTTCATAACGTTTATTATAATGTCATGGTTAGTTCCAGGGAAGAAACTCTCTATAGCTGTAGCAACTTCTTCATCAGAATGATTTTTAACCCATTGTTGTCCTTTGTATATTGCATTTGTGAATCCTTGAATTATTTCAGGGTTCTTTTCCATATAAGATTTAGTTGAGTAGAAGCAGGTATATGGAAGGTTTCCAACTTCTTTTCCTATAGATGCTGCAATATATCCGCCGTCTTCTTTTTCAAGCATACTAGCTGTTGGCTCAAATAATGCTACATAGTCTTCAGAACCGCTTTTAAATGCACCAGATGTTGCAGTGAAAGCTATATTAGTTACAATTTCAACGTTTTTTCCTTTTTCAATCCCGTGGTTTTTTAGTGCTTGTTCGAGTGACATTTCTGGTACTCCGCCAGGTCTTGCACCAATTATGCTTTTTCCAGTTACATCTTCCCACTTAAAATTAGTTGGTTTTTCTTTTGCAACTAAGAAAGAACCATCTTTTTGAGTTAATTGAGCAAAAACTACAGGCAAATCTTCTCTTCCTTGATTATATATATATATTATTTGTTCAGGACCAGAAAATCCTATATCTGCATTGTTACTTAGTAGTTGTTGCATAGTTTTATCTGCACCTTGACCAGTTGCAAGATCTATGTCTATGCCTTCTTCTTTAAAGTATCCATTGTTTATTGCTACGTACATAGGTGCATAGAATACTGAACGTACAACTTCATTAAGTCTAACTTTAGTAAGTGGCTTTTCTTCTGGCTTTTTTGCGGTGTTGCTATTGCCACATGCTGCCAGTGAAAAAGATAATGCACAGATTAAAACTGCACCTATGAGTTTCTTTAAGTTTCTCCTGTTCATGTTTTTTATACCTCCTCTTGTTAGTTGAATGGTAAATAGTTACTAGTATGGTTTATTATATGAACTTATGTAGGTAAGTGTTAAATTATTTATCTAAAATATAAATAAATAATTTATCTAAACATAAATTAGTAATAATGGTATGTTATAATAAAATATGATAATTATAATGAAAAGTGACATGATAAATATTTTAGATTTTAATGGGGTGGTTAAAGTTATGAAAAGTGGATTAAATGAAATTTTTATGACAGATTTAAAAGAGGGTAAGCTTAAAGAACTTTTAGATTTTGTTAAAAAAGACGATACCCTGAGTCTAGAAATAAGACAGAATTTTATAGAGCTGTATTATAGAGGACAAAAAATTTGCAAAGTAATTTCAGAGAATAATGATTATAAGATTATAGATTTATCTCAAAACAATGATGATATAGAAAGATGCTGTTATGAGTGGACAAGATATATACCACTTATGAAACAGAATATAGATTTTTATCTTCATGATAATCCTAACCTAGAAATGGAATATGGACAGTGCCTTGTTAGAGAAAACAATAGAAATGCTCAATCTGATAAAACGGACTATTATATGGCTTCTATGGAATATAGCAGAGATGAGGAAAATAAAATAAATTTAGTAGGAATAAAGTGGCTTGCAACAGAATCAAGCAGAACAAAAGGTGATAGAATTGCTCTTGCATTTATAGAAATGAAATATGGTGATAAAAAGCCAATTGAGGATTCTATTCTTCAAAAGCATACTGAGGATTTGAATGAGTTTACACAAAATAAGAGAAATTTATTTGGAATATATGAAGATATAGAAATCATATTTAATCAAAAGGTAGAGCTTGGACTTATAAATGGAGTGGATAAGGAGATTACTATAAATAGAAACATAAAACCTGAACTTATATTGGTGGTATCAAGTCATAGGGGAGAAAATCATGAGCTTATAAGTGAAATAAGAAAAGTCACAACATCTTTTGATTACTCAAATCTTGTGCAAAATATAAATATGAAAGTAGCAAAAACTAACTATGCAGGATATGGTCTTTATGAGGAACAGATTTTAAACATTCAAGAGTTTGTGAACGAATGTCAAGATATATGGGGAGTTCATGTAGATTATTAAAAATAATTATTATAGGGGGAAGGCTGAAAGCTAGATTCAGCTTCCCCCTATTTTTATACAATAAATAAGAACAAGGAACATATGATGATATCTATTTAGTAATAGAGAAAGCACTCTAATATAGGATATAAGATCGAATATAGAGATTATGAGCAGTATAGTCACTTAAAAGCCATAATTAAAGAAAATACGGGAGAAGCTTTACAATACTTAGTTGATTTAGGACTTTTAATAGGAACAAATATAGCACCATTATTTACAGAAGCTGCTGTAGCTGCTAAGTTTGCTATACCAGATGGTGCAAGATTAATATCAACCATAGATTATGGTTCAAGCCCATTACCATGGTTAATAATAAAACTTGTTGAATTTAAGACAATAGGATTAGCATTAATAACAACCTTTACAGCAGGATTAATGGTATGGAATAGAAAGAAAATAATCACTATAAAATTAAGAGTTAAAAATAAAAAAAGTAGTATATATTTAAGTTTAATGTATTAAAATAAAAATATAGTAATGGAGAGAGGTGAAAAGTATGGAAATATACACAATAGGGCATTCTAATTATTCAGTAGAGAGACTTATAGATATGCTGAAAAAACACCATATAAATTGTGTTGTTGATATAAGAGGGACACCTTATTCAAAATATAATATTCAGTATAATAAAGAAACTATAAGAAATACTTTAATAAATGAAGGTTTTACATACATTTATATGGCTAAGGAATTAGCAGCTAAACGAGAAAACAAACAGTCATACAATAAAGAGGGATACTCTGATTTTGAAAAAGTGTGTAAAGAGGATGATTTTTTATCAGGAATTGAAAGGCTTAAAAATGGGTGCAGAAAAGGATATAGAATAGCACTTTTAGGTGCTATGCAGGAGCCTATAAGATGTCATAGAAGTGTTTTAGTAGGTAGAGCTTTGAGAGAAGAAGATTTTGATGTAAAGCATATACTGCATGACTATTCCATTGCATCACAGGAAGATATAGAAGAAATGCTTTTAGATAAATATTTCAGCAAAAGATATGACCTTACTATAGACGAGCTTTTGGGAAATAAAATGTCTAGAGAAGATATGATAAAAGAAGGATATAGAAGGGCTAATAAAGAAATAGGATATAGGATAGAACATATAGATGAGAAAAAGTGATTGTAAATTTATTAACAGTCATAAGAATAATTAGAGGATTTGGGAAAGTTGGGGTGTTTTTTATGATAAAAAAGGTTAAAGTAGTAGATGATTATCATGGTATGAAGGTTTATGATCCATATAGGTGGCTTGAGGATATTCATAGCGAAGATACTACAATGTTTGTGGACGAGCATAATGAAAAAACTAAAGAATTTGTTGAAGGCTACTATGATTACGATATTATAAAAGACAGAATGAAGGAACTTTGGAAGTTTGACAGCTATTCATCGCCTAAGAAATTTAATGGATATTACTATTTCTTTTATAATGATGGTAGTAGAAACCAACCATGCTATTATAGGGCAAAAGAACTCAATGGAGAAAAGGAACTTTTAATAGATCCTAACTCTTATGCAGAAGATGGCACAGCTGCAATAGGAACTGTTTCTGTAAATCCAGTTAAAGACATACTTGCTTATTCAATATCTCAAAAGGGTAGTGACTGGCAGGTAATAAAGATTTATGATATGAGGGAAAAAAAGCACATAGATGAAGAGTTGAACTGGTGCCGCTTTACAGGAATAGAATGGCTTACAAATGGTGAAAGTTTTATATATTCTAGATATCCAGAACAAGGGTCTATGGATGACGAGGAATTGTCTTATCACAATATGGTGTGCATACACAATCTTGGAACAACACAAAATGATGACATAATTTTAGTTGATGGCAAACAAAAATCAGAGTACTCAAACTATGTAGCCTTAACTTCTGATGGAGACTATATGATATTAGAAAAGCAAAA
>ERZ1106969.1366-NODE-1366-length-17486-cov-7.099076_pt1 | contig 17486 bp, 14 predicted proteins | sample MGYA00403685_ERZ1106969 | MGnify/ENA primary metagenome ERZ1106969 (study PRJEB35170, sample SAMEA104062416) | human gut metagenome | biome: human gut; feature: human-associated habitat; material: faeces | place: Denmark | collected 2012-05-18 ... | reverse complement strand
ATCAGAACAGGGGATGTATCAGATGATCATCAACCCTGAAATATTAGGAGGAAGAAAAGATGGTTGTAAAAGTAGCAATGCCGCAGCAGTTTAAATTGAAAGTAGTGCCAAGTTTGAAAGGGTTATTGTTTCCGAATCAAAAGGAAGTTCATTATATTGGAGGTTCCGAAGTACTGCCGCCGCCGCTTGAGACGGAGCGTGAAACGGAAGTAATCAGGAGGCTTGGATCGGAATATGATCAGGAAGCGAAAAAAATGTTGATCGAACATAATCTTCGGCTTGTTGTATACATAGCAAAAAAATTTGACAATACCGGTGTAGGAGTCGAAGATTTGATTTCCATTGGGACGATTGGTCTGATCAAAGCGATCAATACATTTAATCCGACGAAAAAAATTAAGCTTGCAACCTATGCATCCCGTTGTATTGAAAATGAAATTTTGATGTATTTGCGTAGAAACAGCAAGATAAAAATGGAAGTTTCCATTGATGAGCCGTTAAATGTGGACTGGGATGGAAACGAATTACTTTTATCGGATATACTGGGAACAGAGGAGGATACAATTTACCGGGATCTGGAAACGGAAGCGGAAAGAAAGCTTCTTGTACGTGCCATCAATCAGTTGTCAAACAGAGAAAAGTTGATTGTCAAGATGCGTTTTGGTTTGGACAATCCGGATGGAATTGAAAAAACGCAGAAGGAAGTAGCAGACTTGCTAGGAATTTCCCAATCCTATATTTCCCGTTTGGAGAAGAAAATTATGCAGAGATTAAAGCGTGAAATTGTGCGTTATGAATAAATCAGGAGAATCTTCAAAAAGTACTTTCACTCTGATAAAAAGGTGTTATAATGAGAAAAAAGGGTGGTGAAGCTATATGAAACTTACTTTTATAGGAGCGGCCCATGAAGTGACCGGAAGTTGTCATTTGCTGCAGGCAGCGGGGAAAAATATTTTAATTGACTGCGGTATGGAACAGGGACCGGACCTGTATGAAAATCCGGGGCTGCCCATCGCAGCGGGAGATGTGGATTATGTCTTTTTAACACATGCGCATATTGATCATTCGGGGTTGTTGCCGCTTTTGTGCAGGAATGGGTTTAAAGGACAGATATTGACCACGTTTGCGACAGCAGATTTATGTAATATTATGCTTCGAGACAGTGCTCATATTCAGGAATTTGAAGCAGAGTGGCGAAATCGAAAAGGAAGACGTGCCGGAGTACCGGAATTTGAGCCTCTCTATGTGATGGCAGATGCGGAAGCTGCGATCAGTCTTTTGGTTCCTTGCGGATATGGGGAGCGACTTCACATTTGCGATGGTGTGGAGATCCGGTTTACAGATGTAGGTCATCTGCTTGGTTCGGCAAGCATCGAGGTTTGGGTGACAGAAGGAGAGGTTTCAAAGAAAATCGTATTTTCGGGGGACGTAGGTAATTTGGATCAGCCAATCATCAAAGATCCAAAATGTACAGATACTGCGGATTATGTTGTCATTGAGTCCACATATGGAAATAGAGTACACACTTCAGAGAAGATTGACTATGTTTCTGAGTTTACACGGATTTTGAAAGAGACCTTTGATGTGGGCGGCAATGTTGTGATTCCGTCATTTGCAGTTGGTCGTACTCAGGAAATGCTGTATTTTATACGGGAGATCAAGGAGCGCGGATTGCTGCCGGAATATTCTGATTTTGAAGTATATCTGGACAGTCCGCTGGCAATTGAAGCGACAAAGGTATTTACGAAAAACATGCGGGAATGTTTCGATGAAGAGGCTATAAAACTGGTAGATGATGGTATCAATCCGTTGGTATTTCCGGGATTGAAGACTTCTGTTACAAGTGATGATTCAAAGCTGATCAACTTTATTGAAAAGCCGAAAGTAATCATTTCTGCATCCGGTATGTGTGATGCCGGACGAATTCGTCATCATTTGAAACATAATCTGTGGAGAAAGGAATGTACGATCTTATTCGTGGGATATCAGGCAAACGGTACTTTGGGAAGACGGCTTCTGGAAGGGGAGAAGAATATCAAACTGTTTGGAGAGCCGATTGAAGTTCACGCCAGAATTGAAAGTCTCCACGGTATCAGTGGTCATGCAGATATGAATGGGTTGATGGCATGGCTTCAGGGATTTAAGACTCCGCTTGAGCATGTATTTGTAGTTCATGGAGAAGATACTGTGACCGAAGAATTTGCGCAGAAAGTAGAAGAGGCACTCGGATGTCCTGCATGGGCTCCATTTCCGAATGGAGAAGTCGATCTGATAACAAATGAGATTTTGAGCGAAGGTGTGCAGATCGCGGCGAAAGGCAAGAAACCGTCCCAGAAGAAGGCGGACGCTGCGTTTGAGCGTCTTGTGGCTGCAGGAAGAAGATTGTTGGATGTGATTTACAGACGGGAAGGCATTCCGAATAAGGACAAAGCTAAATTTGAAAGTCAGATCAACAACCTTGCTGATAAGTGGGATCGTTGGGAGTAGTGAGAAGCAAAAGATCATGGGTGGGAGAAATCTCATCCGTGATCTTTTGTTTCTGATCTGTCAAGGAGTAAAACTTTTTTTATTTTTTATAAAACCGCATAGACTGTTGTAAGATGGTGAATTCTCTTAATTAGAACAGAGACAGGAGGATTCACAAATGGCAGGAAATAAAGTGGAATTGTGTGGGGTGAATACGGCAAAGCTCCCCCTTTTGAAAGAAGAGGAAAAAGAAGAACTTTTTGCAAGGATCCAGGAGGGGGATGAAGAGGCAAGAGAGCAGTATATCAAAGGAAATTTAAGGCTGGTACTAAGTGTGATCAAGAGATTTTCGTCCAGCAGCGAGAATGCAGATGATCTGTTTCAGATTGGGTGTGTCGGGCTGATGAAAGCAGTGGATCATTTTGATCCATCAAGGCTGGTGAAATTTTCAACCTATGCAGTTCCGATGATCATTGGTGAGATCAGACGTTATTTAAGAGACAATAATTCTATCCGTGTGAGCAGATCACTGCGGGATACTGCATATAAGGCAATTTATGCAAGAGAAGGCTTTGTAAAGAAATATTCCAAAGAGCCTACAGTACAGGAAATTGCAGAAGAAATTGGGATCTCCAAAGAAGATATTGTATTTGCTCTGGATGCGATTCAGATGCCAGTCAGTCTTCATGAACCGGTGTACAGTGATGGTGGAGATACGCTGTATATTATGGATCAAGTGAGTGATCGAAAGAACAGGGAAGAGAACTGGGTAGAAGAGTTGTCTTTGGAAGCGGCTATGGAACGGCTCAACGAGAGGGAACGATTTATTATCCAACTTCGTTTTTTTGAGGGAAAGACACAGATGGAGGTGGCGGATCAGATCCAGATTTCACAGGCACAGGTGAGCCGTCTGGAAAAAAATGCATTGAAAGTGATGAAACAATACCTCTTAGGATAAAATTTGAAACAAAACCATATAAAAATGATTTAACAGTTGAAATTTTCAGCACTTCATACTATGATAAACACGTAGAATAGATGGAGGAGATGGAGACGATGGTGTATAAGAGCTGTATTTTTGACCTGGATGGAACACTGACGGATACGTTGGATTCGCTTACATTTTCTGTGAATTTGACGATGAAAGAGATGGGGCTTCCAGGGATCACAAGAGAACAGTGCCGGACGTTTGTTGGAAATGGAAGCAGGGTTCTTCTGGAGAAATCTTTGCAGGCCGTGTCAAAAGAAGCAGGAATCAGGCTGGAAGAAGCAATGGAAATTTATGGAAGAGTTTTCGGTGAAAACTGTATGTATCATGTGACTCCCTATGAAGGAATTGTACAGCTGTTAGATGTCTTGAAAGATCGTGGGATCAAAAGTGCAGTCTTGTCCAACAAACCGGACAGACAGGCGGTCTGTGTTGTGGAGACTGTCTTTGGAAAAGATGTGTTCTTCCAAGTACAGGGGCAGAGGGACGATGTGCCAAGAAAACCGGATCCGACAGCGGTTTTTCAGATCGCAAAAGAGCTGGGAGTGACTCCAAAAGAGACCATCTATATCGGAGATTCCGAAGTGGATATCCGGACTGGACATGCAGCCGGAGTCCGTACAATTGGTGTTTCCTGGGGCTTTCGAAGCAGAGCGGTCTTAGAGGAAGCGGGTGCAGAATATATTGTGGATACACCCCGGGAACTTTTGCAGCTGATATCTACATGGGAAGAGAAAGAGGGAGGTAACGAAGCATGAATGAATATGATGAGGAATGTTTGCTTACGTTTCTGAAGAAACAGTCACAGCTTTTTGATGAGCCGGTGGCAGAGACAATGGAAGAAGCAGAGGCTTTTCTGGAAGACTGCATGGCAGTTGTAGTTGATTCTCTGGATGAAGTGAGAGAATATTTTGAGGAGAGCGGTGCAGACGTGGAGAATATGGATGAAGAGGAGCTTGAAGAGGCTTCCGAAGTATTCCAGCTTTCCGGTGGACGCTATTTGATCGTAGAAGGATAAAACAGAGAAGCGAAGATGTGTAATGTAAAAGCCGCAGTTTTGTTGACTGCGGCTTTTTCTACGGCCTGGCGAATGGCATTCAGAATGATCTGAGAAGTGTAAGGCGCGTCATCGGACAATTCCACGGCGTCCAGCGACTGTGTTTCGTAAATCTGATCAGCGAGTTCTTCGATAGCCGGTTGTACCAGAGGAAACATTGTGGTTACAGTTTCATCCAGATTTGCAAAGCGGATGGAGTTGATCCGGGAGCTGTCCACAGATACTTCTACTTCCAGATTGGTGTTGTTTAGTGTGAGGGTGGATGTGTAAGTACCGGGAGTATACTGTTTTTTGTCGGAATGGTTTTTGTCGGAATGACCGGGACCAAACATGACTGCGAGCAGTATGATCAGAAGAATACAAAGAAATGCAAACACTGCGGTGTAAATGAGTTCCTTTGTGTGAAGAACAACGATTTTTGTTTTGGAATCCATAAGAATAATCCCCCTTGTTTTTTATCATTTTATGTAATACATCCGGAAAATATTCCCGTCTTTTGCGTGACAAACGACAGGGAATCTTGTACAATAAGTAACGCAGTTTAACAGGGAAAATTGAAAAAGAAGAGGTGACAGATATGTTTATTATTGTAGGGCTTGGAAATCCGACCCCGGAATATGAAGGGACACGACACAATGTCGGATTTGAAGTAATAGATGCGTTGGCACGGAAATATAATATTGATGTAGATACAAAAAAACATAGAGCGTATATTGGAAAAGGAATGATTGAGGGGCAGAAGGTTATTCTGGCGAAGCCGCAGACGTATATGAATCTGAGTGGGGAAAGTGTCAGAAGTCTTCTGGATTACTATAAAGTAGATGAAGAGCAGGAGCTGTTGGTGATCTATGATGATATCAGTCTTGGAGTAGGTCAGATCCGGATTCGGGCGAAAGGAAGTGCCGGCGGCCATAATGGAATCAAAAATATCATCGCGCATTTAGGGGGGCAGGTATTTCCCCGTATCAAAGTAGGGGTGGGAGAAAAACCACCAAAATGGGATCTGGCAGATTATGTGCTGGGACATTTTTCAAAAGAAGAACAGGAACAGATGGAAGAAGGGTATGAACATGCAGTCTGTGCAGTAAAAGAGATCGTAACAGGCAATATTGAGGCTGCAATGAATGAGTATAATCGAAAAAAGAAGGAAAAATAAGATGATGCAGGCTTTTATCGCACCGCTTGTGGAACTTGCAGAATATCAGGAGATTTTACAGAAGCGAAAGAAAGAACAGGGGATTCTGCAAATTGCAGGCTGTGTCAATTCACAAAAAACACATTTGATGTATGCACTTGGCGATGGTTTTTCTTATAAGATCATCGTTTTTTCCAGTGAGGAAAAAGCGCAGAAAGCATATGAAGAATATCGCTTTTTGGATTCTGGAGTGTTGTATTATCCGGCAAGAGATTTATTGTTTTATCATGCAGATATCAAAGGAAACTATCTGATGAAACAGCGGATGGAAGTGATCCGCAGTATTGTAGAAAAACAGGTAGATCAGGAGCTTACAGTGATCACGACCATGGATGCGTTTCTGGATGGACTTTCTCCGGCAGAAGAGATCATTTCCAGAAGGGTCCGGATTGCATCCGGGGATACGGTTGATTTTACCAGACTCCAGGAAAAGCTTGCAGATCTTGGATATGTGCGGGAAGTTCAGATCGAAGGACCGGGACAGTTTGCAGTACGCGGCGGGATTCTGGATATTTTTCCACTTACAGAAGAGGTGCCTGTGCGGATCGAACTTTGGGGAGATGAAGTAGATTCCATCCGTACATTTGATGTAGAGAGTCAGCGTTCGATTGAAAATCTGCAGGAAATCGAGATCTACCCGGCGGCGGAATTAGAAAGTCCAACGAAACAGTCATTTTTGGAATACTTTCCAACAGAAGCATCGATTTTGTTTCTGGATGAACCACAGAGGCTCGTTGAGAAAGCAAATGAGATTGAGGAAGAGTTTCAGGAGAGTATTCACAAGCGGGAAGAAGCAGGAATAGAAGAGACACAGGAGCTTACTGTTTATCCAGTTCAGGAGATTTTGAATCGGATCAATCGTTTTTATGGAGTGGCATTTACAGCCCTGGAAGGGAAATGCAAGGGGTTCAAGGTAAGAGAGACGTATTATATACAGACAAAAGGGGTCAATCCGTATAATAATAGTTTTGAGATGCTTACAAGAGATTTAAAGCGTCTGAAGAGAAACCAGTACCGTGTGATTTTGTTATCCGGTTCCAGGACAAGGGCAAAACGCCTGGCAGAAGATCTGAGAGATTACGACTTGAGTAGTTTTTACAGTGAGGATATGGAACGGCAGGTGCAGCCCGGGGAGATTATGGTGGCATATGGTCATGTGACGCAGGGCTATGAATATCCGATGTTGAAATTTATGGTTATTTCAGAAACAGACATTTTTGGCCGTCAGAAGAAAAAAAAGCGTAGAAAATTATACGAAGGACAGAAAATCCACAGTTTTTCGGAATTAAAAGTCGGTGATTATGTGGTGCATGAGAATCATGGACTTGGGATTTACCAGGGCATTGAGAAGATAGAAGTAGATAAGATTACAAAGGATTATATGAAAATCTCTTATGCCGGGGGAAGCAGTCTGTATATTCTTGCAACCCAGTTAGATTTGATCCAGAAGTATGCGGGGGCGGATGCGAAAAAACCAAAGCTCAACAAACTGGGAAGTAGCCAGTGGACGAAAACAAAGAATCAGGTGCGTGGGGCTGTCAAAGAGATTGCAAAAGATCTGGTGGAACTATATGCAGTGCGTCAGCAGGAAAATGGATATCAGTACGAACCGGATACGGTCTGGCAGAAAGAATTTGAAGAGATGTTTCCGTTTGAGGAGACTGAGGATCAGCTGCAGGCGATCGCAGATACGAAACAGGATATGGAGAGCAAAAAAATTATGGATCGTCTGATCTGCGGGGATGTAGGATACGGAAAGACAGAAATTGCAATTCGAGCAGCATTTAAGGCAATTCAGGATGGAAAACAGGTGGTATATCTGGTGCCGACAACGATTCTCGCGCAGCAGCATTATAATACATTTGTACAGAGGATGAAAGAATTTCCAGTGCGTGTGGATCTGCTCTGCCGATTTCGGACGCCTGCTCAGCAGAAGAAGACAACAGAAGATTTGAAAAAAGGTCTGGTGGATATTCTGATCGGAACACACCGTGTGTTGTCAAAAGATGTGGAATTCAAAGATCTGGGGCTTCTGATCATTGATGAAGAACAGAGATTTGGTGTGGCTCACAAGGAAAAGATTAAAAAGCTGAGGGAAAATGTAGATGTATTGACATTGACTGCGACGCCAATTCCCCGGACATTGCATATGAGTCTGATCGGAATACGTGATATGAGTGTACTGGAGGAGGCTCCGATGGACAGAATGCCAATCCAGACGTATGTTATGGAGTACAATGATGAAATGGTCCGGGAAGCAATTCAAAGAGAGTTGGATCGGGATGGTCAGGTATACTATGTGTACAACCGGGTAAGTGATATCGCAGATGTTGCCGGACATATACAAAAACTTGTACCGGAGGCTGCGGTAGCCTTTGCACATGGACAGATGGCAGAGCATGAATTGGAAAATATCATGTATGATTTTATCAATGGGGACATTGATGTATTGGTTTCCACCACGATCATTGAGACGGGATTGGATATTTCCAATGCCAATACAATGATTATCCATGACGCAGACCGACTGGGGCTTTCTCAGATGTATCAGCTGCGGGGACGGGTAGGAAGATCCAATCGGATGGCATATGCATTTTTGCTTTATCGGAGAGATAAGTTGTTGAAGGAAGTGGCAGAAAAAAGACTGGCTGCAATTCGGGAATTTACAGATCTTGGTTCTGGATTTAAGATCGCTATGAGGGATTTGGAAATCCGGGGAGCAGGAAACCTTTTGGGAGCAGAACAGCACGGACATATGGAGGCAGTGGGATATGATCTGTACTGTAAGATGCTCAATGAAGCGGTGAAACAGTTAAAAGGAGGAGTGGAAGAGGAAATCTATACAACAGTGATGGATCTGGATGTGGATGCCTATATTCCGGACTCCTATATTCCGAATGAGTATCAAAAGCTGGATATTTACAAGCGAATCGCAGGAATTGAAGACGAAGAAGAGATGGATGACATGCTGGAAGAACTGATCGACCGATTTGGCGATGTCCCGAGGAAGGTACAGCAGCTTCTGCAGATTGCGGGACTCAAAGCGCTGGCTCATTCTGCTTATGTCACAGAAGTAGAGCAAAAGGGAGAAGAGTTCCGGTTTACAATGTATGAGAAAGCACGAGTCAATCCACAGAAAATTCCGCCACTGATCCAGAAATATCGAGGAAGCCTCTTATTGAAAACAGAGGGAGTACCATGTTTCATCTACCATAAAAAGGGAAAAAACAAAAAAGAAAAAGATGAAAATGTGCTGGAGCTTGTGAAAAAGCTGTTAAATGATATAAAGAGCTTGTTAGATGAATAAAAAAACGTTATAATATAATGATTAGGTACAATTAGAGGAGGAGCTTATGGTTGGATTAAAGAAAAAATGTGCGTTGGCTGCTGCCGGAATTCTTGCAGTGACGATGGTGACAGGCTGCAGTGTTGCACCGGATAATGATGCAACTGTGGTGACGGTTGGAAATGAAAAAGTATCCTACGGCGTTGCTAATTTTTATGCACGCATGCAGCAGGCGCAGTACGAGTCATTTTACGCAGGCATGATGGGAATGGATACGAATACGATGTGGAGTCAGGAAGTGGAAGAGGACAAGACATACGAAGAGAATATGAAAGACAGCATTTTAGAGTCTCTGGAAAATATGTATCTTGTGAAACAGCATGCTTCGGAATATAAAGTAGAATTGACAGATGCAGAAAAGAAAAAGATTGACAAAGCGGCAGAACAGTTTGTGGAAGATAATACATTGGAAGACAAAGAAGTTGTGTCTGGATATCAGAAATATGTTAAGGAGTATCTACAGCTTGCAACGATCATGCAGAAGATGGATGCACCGCTAAAAAAGGGTGTTGATGAGAATGTGTCAGACGAAGACGCAGCACAGAAGAAGATAGAATATGTGCAGTTTGCTTATACAAAGACCGATGATTCCGGGCAGTCAGCAGAGATGACAGAGGATGAAAAGAAGGCAGAAAAAGAAAAAGCTCAGACATTTCTCGATGCGGTCAATGCAGCCGAGAACAAGGATATGAATGCGGCGGCAGCATCAGCGGAAAAAGAAGTGCAGACAGCCACCTTTGACTCAGAGTCCAGTACTTTGAACGCAGATCTTTTGAAGGCGGCAGATGCCCTGGAAAATGTAGGAGATGTGACAAGCCTTATTGAGACTGACAATGGAATCTACGTGGCAAAACTGACAAGCAAACTGGATCGTGAAGCAACAGATAAGAAGAAAAAAGAGATTGTAGAAGAGCGCAAGCAGAAACAATACGAAGAAAAACTGGAAACATGGCGGGAAGAGACAGACATCAAAGTAGACAAAAAAGAATGGAAGAAAGTGGACTTTGAAGATCAGGGTGTGAGTGTTAAACAGACAGCAACTGATTCAGAAAAATAATCGGTAAAAGGGAGAAGAAATCCTCAAAAAATGAGGCTTCTCCCTTTTCTGCTATCTGCGGCGCCGGAAAATCTGTATCAGAACGATCAGCAGTAAAAATACAGACAGACAATATCCAACAAAGCTGATCCACGGAAGTCCGAACCAACTGGGGATACTGTAAATATCACTGGCGAGTCCGGCTCCGATAAACAGGGCAGCAGCGAGAATTGTCAGAAGTATCCGATTGGCAATGGAATAGAGATCGCGGCGGAAATGTTCTCCATCAGACAACTGAAAATTGATCTGTGCCTGTCCATTTTTCGTAATATTCAAAAGATCGGACAGTTGGGCCGGAATATTGAGTGACTTATCCAGGGAAGTATATATCTGGCGTCCCTTATGCTTTAAAAGGTGCTTTGCATCCAGTTCACGGATCAGTAAGTTGGACATATGAACGGATAAAATCCGCAGCAGATTGACATCCGGAGCACAGGCACTTAAAGTTCCCTCAATTGTGATCATGCTTCTTGCAAGCAACGTGACATCTGGTGTGATCGCAAGACGATGATCCTTGACCAGCTGCAAAAGCCGTTCAATCAGATTCCCCAACCGCATAGTTCCAAAATCCATGGACACGTACTTGCTGACAATGTCATCAATGTCCGTATACAGACGGGCATGATTCACACGTTCTTGAGGTTCGGCAAATGCCAGCAGTACATTCTTCAGGGAATAAATGTCATTTTCCAGAAGAGCCCGGATTGCTTTTTGGAGAAGAAGTTTCGTGTTGGCTGAGAGATGCCCTGCCATTCCAAGATCCAACCATGCAATCTGTCCTTTACTGATCCAGAGGTTGCCGGGATGTGGATCTGCATGGAAAAAACCATCTTCCAGAATCTGCTTGCAGTAGCTTTTTGCGGTTTTTGCTCCAATCTCTGTCATGTCATATCCCAGCGCTTTTAGTTCTTCAATATGATCAATCTGAATTCCGTCAATATAGTTCATGACGAGAAGTCTGGGAGTAGTCAGTTCATGATATACTATGGGACAAGTCGTATAAACAACATCTTTCTGATTTGCATAGAACAGATCCAGATTAGCGGCTTCTTTTTCAAAATTGATCTCTTCTCTGGTAGTTTCCCAGAGCTCATCTAAAATGGTGTTAAAATCGATCAGATTATTGGTTCCAAGGGTCAGTTTTAAAATACCGGATGCTTTTTTTAAAAGTCGAATATCATTTTCCATGGTCATCTGAATCGCTGGACGCTGTACTTTTAACACGACCTTTGTTCCATCTTTTAATTGTGCGGGATGAACCTGTGCAATAGAAGCAGAACCAAGAGGCGTTTCTTCGATCGAAGTAAAAATTTCGGAAACAGGACGTTTTAATTCGGATTCAATGATTGAGACGGCAGTCTCATAAGGCATTGGAATCACATCGGTACGAAGCCGTGTTAATTCCTGGCAGTATATCTCAGGAAGCATATCAGAACGCATGGACATGATCTGCCCCAGCTTGACATATGTAGGCCCCAAATCTTCAAGAATCTCACGGAGCTTTACCGGCGTCAGACCGGAAGTCAGATGATGCTTCTTTAAAACGTGTAAAATTTCTTTCAGCCGCCTGCCGGAGGCGGCTGAATTTTCTTCCTGTAATGGATACTGGGAAGGATCCATTGTTTCTAGTTCTTTGCTCATTCTGATTCTTCTGAAGTCCTTTCATCGGGAGTTGTGTCCTCATCTGCCGTCTGCTCTTTTCTTGATTCTTCCGTCTGTGCGATTTTTTCTTTCAGAGTCTTTAATTCTTCTTCTGTCATTTGTTCAACTGAATTCAGAGCGTCTGTGTAATTTTTTGTGACGGTGACAGAAATATGTTCTTTGACTTTTTCTTTGGCTGTATATTTCAGTTCTTCGTTGAGTGCTTTGCCCTGTGCGACGGTCAGTTCCCCTTTTTCCACAAGGTCATCGATCAGCTCTTTTGCATTCTCCGCGGTTGTGGCAACAGCGCCCACGCCTGCCAGAAATACTTTTCTTAATCCTTCTGTAAATTCCATAAAGACCATCCTTTCTTGAAGTATATGATTGTCAGTTCTTGTTTCCTTTATTATAGCACGTTCAGGAGAAAGCGATTCTTACTTTTTTGTAAAAATGTAAAAAAGAGGGGCGTATGAACCGAGAATATGGTAAGATATGTTCCAAGATGCAGAAAACAAGAAAGAGAGGATTTTCAATGATGATCAGAAAAGCGGAAAGAAGAGACCGGGAAGAGTATATCAGGATGGCACATGAGTTTTATCATTCTCCGGCAGTTTTACATCCTATACCGGATGCATATTTTGAACGTACTTTTGATGAGTATTTGAGAAATGATACATATGTAGGCTGTTATATTCTGGAATATGAGGGAAACTATGCCGGATATGGACTGACAGCCAGGACATTTTCACAGGAAGCGGGAGGATATGTAGATTGGCTGGAGGAATTGTATGTCCGGGAGGCATATCGTTCCAAAGGATTTGGCAGTGCATTTTTCCAGTATATGGAGGAACACAGAGAAGAAGGGGTGACACGGTTTCGACTGGAGGTAGAGGATGATAACGTAAGAGCGAGTGCGCTCTACAAAAGATTGGGATATGAGTATTTAGAATATCGGCAGATGATCAAAGAATTTGAGGATTAAGAAAATGGAATCTTATATTTGGCTGAAAAGATAAGAAACCGAGGTCGGATTCTGGATTTCATTCATTAAAATGATCCCCACTGCATTCTTTCGGCAGCGTTCTATCAGAATGCAGTGGGAACGATCTGGAATCGGGTGGCAGACGTAAGTGCAGATCATAAGAAATCAGACTGTGAGATCTTTTGAAAAATGGTAAGCAGTTTTCGGTTGTCTGTTGGATGCATGATGCAAAAACGGACAAATTGTCCGTCCAATCCGCTGAAAGAGGAGCAGTCCCGGATCATAAGACCTTCCTGAATGCAGGATTCAAACACAGAGAAAGAGGTCAGCCCATCCTTTTGAATCTGCAGCAGAATAAAGTTGGCATATGCAGGATAAACATGGAAAAAGGGAAGTTCACGCAATTTTGTATACATGTATTCACGCTCAGACAGTATCAAATTGCGTGTCTTTTTTATATAATCATCATCCTGAAATAAAAGCTCTCCGGCAAATGCGCCAAGACTGTTTAAGGACCATGGAATCTGTTTGTCTTTCAATTTTTTGAGGAATGCGGCATTCCCGGTAATCCCGTATCCGAACCGCATTCCGGGAGCTGCAAAAAATTTGGAAACACCTCGCAGCACCATCAGGTTCTGAAAGTCCCGGGTCAGAGATACTGCGGAGACGGCATCTATATCAGGCGCAAATTCTACATAGGTCTCATCGATCATTACAAAAATATTGAAATCTCGGCAAAAAGTCAGCAATTTGATCAGCTCTGGACGAAAAAGAGCGGAAGACGTCGGATTATTTGGGTTACATAAAATAAGAAAATCAATCTGTTTTTGGGATAAAGCAATACACAGTTCTTCTACAGACAGTTGAAAATCTTGTTCTGGTTTCAGATAAAAATAGTCGATCGTGCTATCTGAAAATCCCAATTCCCTGGAATATTCGGAATAAGTTGGACCGAGGATCATCGTATGCTGGGGATGACGTTCTTCGATCAAGAGAGAAATCAGTTCGCTGGAACCATTGCCGGGTAAGATAAAATCAGCGGGAATCTGACAGTATGCAGAAAGGACACTTCGGAGTGCCTGATAGTCCCGATCTGGATAGGAAGAGAGCAGATCCAAGTGGTTTGCGAGAGTTTCTTTTACCTGGCGGGAAAGTCCAAGGGGATTGACGTTGGCACCAAAATTGATAATGGTATCTTTGTTCAATCCATAATATTCGCATACTTTTTCAATATCACTTCCATGAAAATTTGGTCTTGTATTCATGTATACAATCCTCCTTTAAAATCTTTGATTCACCATTGCAAGAAATATAGTGTTGATGTTATAATAATTTATTATAGTGTGTTTACAAAAAAATGCAACGCAAGAAGAATGAGCAGGTGACGAATTTGAAGAATAAGATTAAACGCCTTTCAAAAGGAGATTTTCATATTCCGCAACCGGAGATTATTTTTCCTGAGACGCGGATCATCATGCGTGTTGGGGAAGGCGAGATGTACAAAGGAAGTTTTTCTCTTCAGAATCAGGGAGAGGGGACGATCCGTGGGCTGGTGTATCCATCGTCTTTTCGGGTGCACTGTGAGGAGCAGGGATTCGACGGAAATCCGGTGAATATTTCTTATACCTATGATGGATCAGGGTTGGTTCCGGGACATGTAGAGCACGGGAAATTTACCATTGTATGCAATGGCGGAGAATATGAGGTGGCATTTACGGCCATCATTGAGAAACCATTTGTGATGACAACGTACGGAAAGGTACAGAGTCTGGAAGATTTCAAAAAATTATCGTTTCGAGATCCGGCAGAAGCAGAAAAGCTTTTTCGCTCCCGGGATTTTTATGAAATCTTAAAATATGAGGACAGGCGGATCCAGGCATTATACGATAATATGAGAAAATGGGAGCTGGATCAGCAGGCACTGGAGGAGTTTCTGGTGGGCTGCAAACAGAAAGAAAAGATCTTTTTGACATTGGAAGAGGAGAGCCGGGCATTTATTTCTCTTCAGGAATCCAGAAAAGATACTTTTACGATCAAGAAAAATACATGGGGCTATCTGACCATTGATGTACGGACAGAAGGAACATTCTTAAGTGTCGAACATACGAAAATTACGACAGAAGAGTTTATTGGAAATGCATACAGGCTGGAATACATTATTGATTATGCAAAGCTGCATCAGGGCAGCAACTTCGGGCAGATTATTCTGGAATCTCCATATGAAACGCTGACGTATGAGATCGTAGTGGAGAAGGATGTCTGCAGAGAGGAAGAAAGACGAGACCGTGATAAAGAGTTTGCAAGTATTCTTCGTCGTTATCTTGTATATGAGAGCGGCAAGCTGGATATCAACACCTGGTGTGAGGAGTCCATAAAGAAGATCGAACATTTGAGAAGCCTGGATGAGGACAATGAGATGTATCTTCTGGTACATGCACATATTTGTTTACTTGGGAAACGTTTTGAAGAGGCAAAATGGATTCTGGAATCTTATAATTACAATCGTTTCGCGATTGGAAAGAATGTAGAGATCAGTTCATATTATCTGTATCTTACTACATTGCTTTCCAACGATTCCATCGGTACACGGCGTGTGGCAGAAGAACTTTCCAAATCACACATGAAGCACCCGGAGAGTTGGAAGATACTTTGTATGCTTGTAAACGTGGATTCTGAATATAAGATCATCAGTGAGCGGCTTAGAGCTTTGGAACATCATTTTTACGAGGAGAGGACACGAAGTATCTGGTTTTATCTGGAAGCTTTCTGGTGTTTTAAAGAAAAGAGTTCTTCTTTGAAAAAACTGGGGACATTTGAAGTTCAGGTGCTGTATTTTGCGGCAAAGCATAAGTTGATGACAAAAGAGCTGGCATTATATACAGCCAATTTGGCAAGTCAGTTGAAAAGTTTTGACCGGTATCTCTATGAAACACTGGTGCTTTCTTATGGCATGTACGAAGAATCGATGATCCTGACAGCAATCTGTACTCTTCTGATCAAAGGAAATTGTATGGAAAACTGTTATTTCAAATGGTATGAAAAAGCGGTGGAGTCAGAATTAAAGATTGCACAGCTGTATGAGTTTTATATGGCGGCGATTCAGCCGGGCAGAGTGAATAAAGCGCTGCCGCGCTTGGTCTATTTGTATTTTATGCATGGAAACAATCTGGATTTACATAAAAAAGCCCTGTTATATTCAAATCTGATCACGTACGAGGACGAGTCCAGTGAAATTTATGCGCACTATAGAGATGAGATGGAAGCGTTTGCATGGAATCAGCTGGAACGAAGAAATATCGATCCGATGCTTCGTATTATATATAAGCGTTTTCTTACAGAAGACTCTATGGAAGTGGAACAGATCAAGGCGCTTTACGATATCTGTCATGCGTATGAGATCACGACAAAAGTCCCGAATATGAAGTTTATCCATGTAATTGCCGAGGATGGAACGATTACTCAGAAAGCGCCATATACAGATAAGGGAGCACGCGTTTTTTTGTATGCCAAGACGGACCGTCTTGTGTGGGAAAGCAAAGAGGGAAGACATTATACAGATTCTGTTCCATATGAGAGCAAGCGTTTATTCTATGAATTGCGCTATATGGACATCTGTAAGAGATATATGAATACTGTAAAGCGAAACAGACAGGAAGAAAAAGTGGAGGAGCTTTCCTTGGGGGCTGTACGTAAGTATGGAATTGAAAATTATAAAGAAGACGAAGTTATGGGATTGTGCAGCCGTACAATTCGGGAAAATAATTACGAATGTGATGACTTTCTGACTTATGTATGCTTTGAAATGTTCAAAAGAAAACAGTTTGACCGAGTGATTTTGACTTATCTTGCAAATTATTACTGTGGGGCGACTACGGATATGAAGATGCTCTGGAGAGAGGCGAGAGAGTATGAAGTGCATACACAGAAGCTGGCAGAGCGGATCATTACTCAGATGTTGTTTTCCGAAGAACTGTTCGGTGAAGTTCCGATTTTTGAAGAATATTATGAAGAGGGAGCTTATTTCAGACTGCAGCAGGCTTATCTGGCATACATGTCCAGAGAGTATGTGGTGGAAGAACGGCGGATGAGCAAAAGTATCATTGATATCATCTGCAAAGAATATGAAAAAGGCGAAGAGACGATTGATATCTGTAAGATTGCAGTGTTAAAATATTACTCCACAAGAGAGTATACAACGACTGTTCGAAAAACGTTAAAGAAGTTTTTGCAGGAGTTGTGCGGCAAACAGATTTATTTCCCGTTCTTTTTGACTTATGAAAAAGAATGGCTCATTGAACTGCAGCTTTGGGATAAGACGCTGATCGAATATAAGGGGCAGAAGGGAAGCCGTGTTATGTTGTATTATCAGCTCCAGAAAGAAAATTCAGAGGCAGTGGATTATTCAACAGAGGTACTTACACCGATGTATGAGAATCTCTATGTGAAGAAATTTGTATTGTTTTCCAATGAACGGCTGAAATATTATTTCAAAGAGACGATCGACGGAAATACATATCGGAGCGATAAAGAGTGCTGTACGAAAGAAGCTGTATTTGGCGAATCCGGACGATATGGGCGTTTGAATGATATTTTACTTTCAGAAGGCACGGAAAAAGAAGAAAAGATGAAGGCATATGCGCAGGAAGATGCAATTGCGGCACATATGTTTGAACAGTATTAAGGAGGCTGACTCCTATGGGACAAGGCAATATTAT
>ERZ1106969.1364-NODE-1364-length-17499-cov-21.998452_pt1 | contig 17499 bp, 8 predicted proteins | sample MGYA00403685_ERZ1106969 | MGnify/ENA primary metagenome ERZ1106969 (study PRJEB35170, sample SAMEA104062416) | human gut metagenome | biome: human gut; feature: human-associated habitat; material: faeces | place: Denmark | collected 2012-05-18 ... | reverse complement strand
TCATGGTTATGGATGATATGGGATTACTTAAGGTTACTCCTGAAGTTGATACTTCTCAGCTCAATGCAGCTCTTAGTGAAGTGCAACAGCTTCAATCTGAAGGTAAAATTAATTCTCAAATTAATCTTGATATTAATGCAGACACAATGTCAATTGATGATATTGATGCTAAAATACAAGAGCTAACTAACGAAAAAAAATCTTTAATAATTCAAAATGATGTTGAAGGCGCTGACAAGGTACAAAATCTTATTAATTATTTACAAGAATTAAGAGATAAAAATATATCTGTTGTGGCAGCAACTGAAGGTGTCGATTTAGTTAATCAGTTACAGGAAAGAATTTCAGAATTACAGGACAAAAATGTTTCTATTGATGCAATTGTTCAAGACGCAGAAGTTTCTGATTTAGTTGCACAAATTGCCGCTCTTCCATCAGAAGTCCAAATAGCTATTGGTGTAGATGAAAGTAATGTAGGAAATGCAGAAGCAATCAAAGCTCAAATTGAATCTGATCCTGCAAGTGTTAGTGTAAATTATACTAAAGGTGATCAGGAAGACGCTGAGGATAAAAAAGCCGATGTAAATTATACATTAGGATCTCAAGATCCTCCAAATGATAAGACTGCAAAAGTAACTTATACTTTAGGTTATCAAGCTCCACCTTCGGACAAAGTAGCACATGTTACGTATATAGGTGGTAAAGCTTCTGGCACTATGACCTCAATTGCTCACGCGGATGGTACAATGCATAATGCTCCATGGAATTATCAAAGACTTACTCCTGCTTATGCTAAAGGAAATGTTGCTTTAAAACACGATGAAAAAGCACTTGTCAATGAAATTCAGAAAAATGGACATTCTGAATCTATTGTTCGTGATGGTGTATGGTCACTTATTCCTGGTGGTGCACATTTCGAAAACTTGAAAAAAGGAGATATTATTTTTTCTGCCGCTCAAACAGATGCACTGTTGAAACATGGTGCTATTTCTGGACATGCCAGAGCTTATGCAAGTGGCACTGTTACTTCTCCAGGCGTTATGAAAGCTTATGCTGCTGGTAATACTCCGGGATTCCATTTCCAAGGCGGAGCTGCAACTGTTAAACCTGCCGGATCTGGAAATTCTGGTAACTCCGGTAATTCTGGTCTTCAACATGCAATCGAAGATAATACAGATGCGGTATCAAACAATAGTGATGATACAAGTGACGCGGCTGATGAAGTAAGCGAAGCTCTTCAAAACGCAATCAAGAAACTGAAAGACAATGCAATGGACTGGATTGAAGTTGCAATGGATCGTTTGGATCGTGTAACTTCTAAATATACAGATTACGCCGAAAGTGATTACAGTCATTATTCAAAGTCTCAGAAAAATTATAACAAAGCTATTGCAAGTACACGCAAAGAAGTCAATGCTGCTAAAAAGGCTGCTGCTCGTTATAAATCCCAAGCCGAAACAGTTGCAAATAATGCGGAAGTACGTAAATACCTTACACCAAGCCTTAAAAAGAAAGTTCAAAACGGAACGATTGATATCCAAAGTCTTTCTGCAAACCAGAAGGCTGCTGTAGAAGCATACAAGGAATATTACGATAAATATCTTGAAGCTACTCAGACTTACAGAGAAAAGAAAGTCCAGATGCTCGATCTTGCTAAGGCTAAGGTCGATAATGTATACGATTCCTATGATACCATTATAGGAAAACGTGAAGCATTAGAAAAATATTGGCAGGCTAAATCAGAGAACCGTGTTGCAAATGGTAAAAATCAGAAAGTTGGATCTGCTTATTATCAGGGTCTTGAAAGACAACGTAATTATGCTCAATCTCAGAAAGATTTGACTGCACAAGAGATAAAAGCTGTTCAGCAAAAAATGAGGGAATACCTAAAGACCAGCGGCGCTAGTACAAGTGATAAAGCTTATCAGGATATGAAGAAACAGCTTACTGAGCTTCGAACATCAGAAGTCGAACTGGATACGCATATTCAAGAACTTAATCAGACCATTCAGAGTACTCGTGAAAATATAAAAGAATGGGCTGTTGACCGTTGGAATCGCGCAAGTGCAAAACAGGATGCTGCAATTGATTACAAACTGGCTACAGATAATCCTGATTTCCAGATTACAGAAAAGGATTATACTGAACGAATCAAAACAAATGATAGTCAGATAGCGGCTTTGCAAAAATTACGTGAGGAAAAAGCAGAATACTATGATACCAACTTTAGCAGCTTCAATAATGAAGAAGCACAGAAATATCTGGATGAAATTGCTCAAATCGATGAACAGATTATGCAGACTGGTGCAAGCACAGAAGAGCTGAAAAATAAAATCATGGAACTGCGTTGGAAACCGTTTGAAGACGCACAGGATGATTTGTCTGATCTTATTAACGAATATCAGACAGCACAAAAATTACTTGGTGATTCTGAAAGCTTCTACAATGACGATGGTTCATTTACGACAAATGGCCTCACTAATATTCTTCTGACTCAGGAATCTATTGATACCACAAAAGATAAAATAGCAAATTATCAGGTAGCACTGAATAAGTTAGAAGAACAATATAAAAACGGTTGCTATAGTACTGAGGAATATAAAAATAAACAGCAGGAACTTCTAAAAGGATTACAACAGGAATCTGCTACTCTTGTTGATCTAAAACAGAACTTGCTTGACATGTATACGACTCAGGTTACTAAAGAAAATGACCTGCTGCAGGAGAACATTGAAAAACGTAAAGATGCACTTAGTGCAAAAGAGAGATATTATGACTATGATAAGACTCTGAAGAAGAAAACTAAGGATATTAATACGTTGAAAGCGCAGATAGCCGCACTTGAGGGGACTTCAAATGCAGCAAGTAAAGCCCGTCTTGAAAAATTACGTGCAGAATTAGCCGATGCTGAAGATGACATGGCCGATACAATGCATCAACATGAAGTTGATATGAAAAATACCGGTTATGAAAATCTTTCAAATGACGCAAATAATGCATTAGATACTACTCTTGATGCTGTCAAAAAGAATTCCGAATTCCAGGAAGCCATTATTGGAAATATGCTTGATACTGTCACGGCTAATTATGACAGCACTTATGATCATCTTCATGATGTCATGAATCAGTACGGAATGAAAGTATCGGAAACTTTCGATAAAATGATTACAAAGTCGGCAGATTTTAACACTTCTCTTGTAAATCAAGCAAATGCTATGCAGGAAGTCATTAATATGGCTACTAATCTTCCGGGTGGCGGCGTCAGCAATGGACAAAGTGGCACAAATGGCACAGCAGACAGTACTACGCAAGGAAAAGTAAATAATGCTGGAACCTCAGCTGGTTCTGCTGTAGAGACACCTGGTAAAGTTGGAGAAAATACCTATACCTTAAGTTTGAATAAATCTGTTCTATATCTGACACCAGGACAGGCATACAAACTTGAAGCTACATGGCAAGGCAAGACTCCAGCGCATTCTGAGATCACTTGGTCAAGTGATAAGCCTAGTATAGCAAAAGTAGATTCTTCTGGTACAGTAACTGCTATGGCTGGAATTCAGACTTCAAAAAGCAAAGATGGTAAGACAACAGGAACGTTGTCTACAGATATAACTAAAACTTATAAATCAACAATCACTGCTACTGGAGGTAAAGGTAAATCTGGATATCTTGGACAGGCTCAATGTGTGGTTCATGTAATGCCGAATGCTCATTACGATGCAATTAAGAATTATGCAGATAAAAATGGACTTCGTATGTCATCTGAAAAAATGCAGCAAGCATTACAGTATGCTTATGAAAATAAAGCTTTTCGAAGTGATGATTCGGCAATTGCAAAAGAAGGCTTTATAAAAGCATATTTGAAAAACTGGTATAAGAAGCTGCCTGACCGACCTGAAGGAGCTGAAATTCCGGAAGATGCAGGAAATTTGGAAAAGTATCTATGGGAAAAAGGTAAAACGATGACAGATAGTGACGCAGAGCAGCTAGCTAAAATCATGAATATCAAATATAACACTTTAGATACAAAAACCAAAAATAAACTGTTGAAGAATTATCAGGCGTATGGATTCTCAAAAGGTGGTATTGTACGTGGAGGCATTCCTGCCAGCATACTTAGTATGATTGGAGCAGATGCTTTAATACCACGCGGAGATTCTACACTGATTGGTGCGAATCCGGGGGAAACCGTTCTAACGAAAGAATTTACGGATCAGCTGAAACCTACAGTGGCTACTTTAAATGAGTTCAATCGTAGAATGGCACAACCAATTACTTCTACTCTTCCATCATCTACAAATGATACAACTGTTAATAGCGAATGTAATATTACTATTAATGTTGAAAAAATCGATAGTGAACAGGACATCAAGAAACTTGCTTATAAAATTGGTGATATTATTACCGAACGTAATAAACGTGACTGGAAAAAAGTACGTTGATCTAAAAGGGCTGTCTTCGGGCAGCTCTTTTAATATGAATAAAAATATGAAAGAGGTGAGAAAATGTTACAATTTGAATTTAATGGACATACATCTGATGAATATGGATTAATTATAACTCAGATAGAAGAAAATGATAATCTTGCAAATCGTTCTTTACAATTAGGAGCTAAAAATAAATATAGGCCACGAGAAAATCACTTTGGCGTTTTATATGAAGATAATTACTCATTTGTAATAGGTGTAATGAAAAATCCCTGTAAAAATAAGTCCGTCGATAGTATTGCGTCTAATGATTCTGGATATTTAACCTCAAATGATATCAAAACGATCAATGCATGGTTAACATCTCCCCAATATCCTAAATTGCTTAAATTTATTAATAATGACTATTTTGAAGAAGAAATTGAATTTTTCGCTACGATTACAACAATATCTACAGAACATACATCTCTTCCATATGAATTAACATATACAGTAACCTGTGATAGTCCATGGGGATATACACCATTGATCACTCATGAGGTCACATCATCTTCTACTCTTACTAAAAAATATACTATAACAAACAACTCTGACTGTTGGGAAGATTACGTTTACCCAACTATCAAAGTTTCTCCGAAATCTCACGGAACGATTACAATAAAAAATATAACTGATAACAACAGAATAATGACAATTAATGCATTGAAAAATGATGTTTTCTATATTGATTGTCGTAATCTGAAAATTTATGACATCACAAATTCTATTGTATCATTTGAAGACTTAGGCGTAGAAGATATTGATGACATTTATTGGCCGCGTCTTGCTTATGGTGAGAATATCTTTGAATTTTCCGGTGATGCAACATTTGAAATCTCATACAGAGAACCACGGAAGGTTGGTGCTTTTGCATGAGAATGAAACATAATTATGATATTTATGGAAATACAGAGTCTGCAGTTATTTATTTGGCAAAGCCGGGGAAAAGGATTTTTTGTGCCTTAAATGGAATTGACACACCTACTGTTTCCGTTACATTGAGAACTAATAATACTGCAGAACTTACATTTACAGTTAATAAATACATAGATGGTGAAATATCATCTGGATATGAAGAGCTTGATGAAATGATGGAACTATATTGTGATGGAATATGGTACAAAATTATGACTCCTCCATCAGAAACTAATAATGGCATGCAATCTACAAAAGATATTACCGCAGAATCTTACGAAATATCTCTTACTCAATACAGATTAAAAAACTTCAAAATTAATATGGGTGAGGAAGATTCTTATGAAATGGTATATCAAGCTTCACATGATACAAGTAAGTTTTATCAGATTAAATTTCATGATCCTGAAAATGAAGAGTTAAGTTTACTGGATCTTGTACTAAAACATGCAGATGTTCCAGGTTGGAAAATTGGATATGTAGACGACATTACCCCCGATGATGAAGGTGTACTGCTTCCAAATGAAATTTGTAATTTTGATGTAAGTGATCAAAATGTTTATGCTTTCCTAACACAGGAAGCTGCTCCTGCATACAAATGTGTGTTTGAATTTGATACCGAGAATTTATTAATCAATGTATATAAACCGGATAGCTTAGGCAAAGACACAAATGTTGTTCTTGGGTTCCGTAATATCCAAGACAGTGTAACAATATCACGAGATGATAGCTTAGTAACTCAGTTTTATGTTGAAGGACTTGACGATTATAATATCGACTTAGCAAACTTTAAAGATTCTGTAATTACAGATCTTTCCTATTTCTGTTGTGAACCATATATGAATGCTGCTTTACAGGAAAAATATACGGCTTGGCAAGAATATAGAGAGTCATGTAGAGATGAGTATTGTGATTTATCTCGCGAATATAATAAAAACCTTGATGTTTTAGCAGAACTAACAAATAGAGTTCCTGTTGATACTGCTAAAAATGATTGGTTGGGTCAAAAAGTTGAAGATTTAAAAGAAGCATATAATTCAAATATGGCTATTGTCAAGGGGTTGGAGTCTATCCATGTTGATGAGGAAGGTAATTTCGACCTCGAAGATTTGAAAAATTCCTCAGATTGGTCTCTGTATGAATCAATCATGAATTATACTCTACCGGCTATTGTAGCTGCACTACAGGCTCAAGATGAAACCGTAGAAGGTTACGGTAAAGGAAATATGATTTCCTGTGTAAACCCTATTATACTTGATGAAGACTGGTATACAATTGGATCTGGAACTGCTTCTTTTCGAACAATACAGATTGATGATGCTCCTGCTTACGGAATTGTCCGTGGAGTACAAGTAACTGGTACTGATGGTGGTATTTATCAGCATAATATCAGCATTGAGTCATCTCAGCAATATACACTTAGTTGTTTTGTTAAAGGTTCTGGCACATTCTATCTTGGTTATGGCAATACTGGCGAAGATAGAGAAAACATTTCTTATGACATCACTTCTTCCTGGACGAGAGTCTATACTTCTTTTAAACTTACCTCTAATCTTATTGATATAGCATTTACCGGAAGTTCTGATTTTATTGTATGCGGTATGCAGTTAGAAATGGGCAATGCTCCTAGTCAATTTGGATATTTTACACAATCAGAAAACATTATGAAAGCATATGAAACTGACTGGAAATTATATGGTATTGCAGAATTGAAAGTAAAGGTTTCTACATATGATGGTTGTATTAAAGAGTTAAAAAAAAAAGGATATGATAACGATTATAATTCTTTAGCTGGTTATAAGGAAGCATATTTCACGCAGATGCATCAGAAATATCTTGATTATATCTCTCTGAAAGAACAAGCCGAAGCTGCTTTGGCGGAGCGTCAGGCAGAATATGACGCCGCTGAAAAGCCCGAAATCCAGGAAAAACGGAATCAAATTGCTGATAATGTTTTAATGGAGAATTTTGGAAAAGTTCAGGATAAATACTCAGCTTTTACTGATAAGGAAACATACATTATTAAAAGTTTATATAATCAAGCAACATATTCAAATGAAAATATTATCGTTACTACTCTTGACAATACTTCCGATGCAGTAGATAAAGCGCTTACATTATATAAAGACGCTGTAGAGGAATTATATGTGGAATCTCATCCACAATACACTTACACAGACGAGATTGGTAATATTTATGCTCTTCCAGAATTTAAAGAATACCACGAACAGTTAAATGTAAATGATTTTGTACGGTTAGGATTATCTGATACACGGTACGTGAAATTGCGTGTAGTTGAGATAACATATAATCCTTGTGACATGGACGAATCTATGGAAGTTACTTTTTCCAATATGGTTCAGTATAAGTCAAAACTTACAAATGACAATGAATTTCTAACGAACGCTTTAAATCAGACTTCTGATAGAACCGGCGGTCGTGTCAACTCAGTCAATAAATCTACTACTTCTGATTATGTGATCACTGCGGATGTCATTAAACAGATCTTTTCAAATCCCCTCTTTAATTCTATGCTCGGTGGGGCTACTACCGGAGGAGCCGGATCAAATGGAACAGTTACTGCTGATACAATTGTTGCAGAGCTTGTTAAGGCTAAGGAAGGTGTATTTAATAAACTTACTGTTGATACTGCTTTCATGACATATTTAGACGCAAACCTCATTTCAGCAGATACTATTACCACAAGGATTCTTAATGCAGAACAGGCCAACATTGAAAAATTATCAGCTACCTTGATTGAAGCTAACCAAATTTCAGCTGATATGGCAAACATTAAAAATCTCATTGCAGGTAATGCAGGTGTTGGAGAATTACATACCATTCATCTCACTGCAGAAAATGTAGAGATTGATCAGGCTGTTATTACTGACCTTATCGCAAAGAAAATTGCTGTTGGAGATTTAATGGCACAAAATGCTCTTGCAAATCAGATTGTGCTTATTTCTAAAGATAATAAACCTACTATTGCATTCCAGGAAAGTACACAGCAGTTCTATGATTCTGCTGGCAATGTTCGTGTACAGATTGGTATGGATGGCAATGGAAATTTCAACTTCATTGTTAAAAATGGTAATAAAGCCGCTCTCTTCGATGAGAATGGTATTACTCAGACTGGTATTCCAGACAATACAATTCTTGGAGATATGATTAACAATGCAACAATTACTAAGGATAAACTTGGATTCCAAGTAATAGAACCTAATAAACAAGGTGGCATTGATATCACAAACATTTACGATGGCAAAGGTAATCAATGGTGGGGAATCGAAAAGACTACTATTACAGATGATTACACGAAACAGATCAAAAATGTTACGGATACACTTACTGGACAGATTGAAACGAAGGTAAGCAATACTGATTATCTCAAAGATCAAGAAGCTATTCAAACTGAATTCTCAAACATCAAGCAAGATGTTTCTGGTATTACTTCTACTGTAAGTAGTATGAGAACTGACCTTTCTAATGCTCAGGGAAAAATTACTGCAAACTCATCTTCTATTACTCAGAACGCTGACAAAATTTCATTTATGGTTACAGGTGACAAAGAGTCTGAATTCCAAGTTACAAATAAATTTATTCAGATGATTTCTGACACAATTGGTATTAAAGCAAATAACATCAACATCGACGGTATTATTACTGCTATGAACACTCATAAGGATTCTGGCAAGACAAAGATTGATGGTGGAATTATCGATACAAACACTGTAAATGCCATGCTTATTGCTGCTCAGTTACTAAAATCTAAAAATTTTCAAGATAGTCAAGATGGAGTATATTCATTAGCAGGGTTTCAGATCAACATGGAAACTGGATCTATGAAAGCAAAGAACTTTTCCATTGATGATGCAGGTAATACTTATTTCAAAGGCAATGGCGAGTTTGAAGGAAAAATTATTGCTTCTTCTGGTCAGATTGCAGATTGCTTAATTGAAAAAGGAAAGCTTACCGTACCTTTTGCAAATATTACTGGGACATTACAAGCAAATCAAATCGAATCGAATTCTATCTCTGCTGATAAACTGACAACAGATGATATCATTGGGACGAACGGATGGATCAATCTTGCAAACGGAACGTTCAACTATGGTAATGGAAAGTTTGTATGGGATGGGGAAACTGCCAGCATTGAAGGAAAAATCAAATCTGTCACTGGTACAATCGGTTGTTGGACACTTGATGATGATTCAATTTACAGAACTAATAAAACATTTGGTGCTTCTGATGGAATGTATTTTGGTACATTTGGATTATCAATCAGTGATAAGTTCAAAGTAACCTCAGATGGAGTTCTTACTGCTGTGGAAGGCAATATCAGCGGTGATATTAATGCTACGAATATGACTGCAAAAGGTAGTTATTCTATCTATTATAATACAACCAATGGTATACCTACGGATTCAGATAAGATAATTACAGCAATTAACTGGGAAGATTATAATGATAAGTCTGTTCTATTTGGGTTTGCAGATGATGATCGTGTTGAAGTTACAGGAATGTCTGTTACAAAATCTAATAGATCTATTGTATTTAGTGGAGAAACTATTCAGCTCAATGGAATAGTCTATGTAACAGGGACAAATGGTTCTATTCCGTATCAGAATATTACCTGGAACCCTCCAAGTTCCACAGTTTTTTCATACAACGGCTATGGACATCATCATACTATTCTTCCTACTGGAACAGGTACGAATGCAATCGGCATAAGTAATACAAGTTCTGATCCTGAAGTCAGCGCAGAATGGAGCATTGTTCCTTATGTATTAAATACACCAACGGATACTGACACTGGAGGATACACTGGTGAAAACATCTCTATCTCAAAAGATACGTCGGCTAGTATGAATATCGGTTCAGCAAAATACAATTTTAAGTGTTTGTATACAAAATCATTGAATCTAAATGGAAAATCATACAGGATTATAAATAGTATATATAATGCACAAGGATATGGTATTCGTGCGAATTATAATAGTACCGCAAAAGAGCATAGAATTTTACCATCTCATGATGATGAAAATGCCGACGGACTCGTTACGTTGGGTTCAAATGGCACAAGCTTTAAGTCTATCTGGTGTACTCAAAATAGCATTAATTCTAAGTCAGATATAAATATGAAAGAGGACATAAAAGAATATAATGAGACTATTGAGCAAGCATATATGGAGTTCCAACCAGTATCATATAGGTTTAAAAACTTCAGTAAAGCAACTAATCATGATCGCACTCATTACGGACTTATTGCACAGGGTGTCGAAGAGACTTTACATAAGTACGGAATCACTAACGAAGAGGCAGGATTTTTATTGATTGACCAACTTGAAGAACCTAATGAAGCTGGGAATATGGTGAATTACGGATTGAGATATGGTGAGTTTATTCCTTTGAACATGCATATGACCCAGAAAGCACATCGTAGAATTGATTTACTTGAAAAAGAAATTCTTTCACTTAAGGATGAAATTAAAAAACTGCAGAAATAAAGAAAGGTCATGAGCATTCATGGCCTTTTCTTATGCAAAGAAGGTGAACTATGACAAATCAAGAATATGAAGATAAATTAAAAAAAATCAAAGAAAAAAATCAACAGATTGAGATGAAACAAAAGCTAAAGGATGCCAAGGTTAAAAGATTTAATTGGAAGAAGCCAAACACAAGTAAACTTATTGTATTTGTAGTCTTTGCTATCTGTTTACAGATTCTTTGGTTTAGTGAACACATGATAAGTCTCACCGGAGACACAAGTTATATGTATGCTCTTATCGGTATCCCAGCTGCCTTAATCCCTACGATTTTAGGATATTATGCAAAAGCTAGTAGGGAAAACCAAATTGGAGGTATTACATATGATTCTGCTATGGCAGAACTTAATCATCAAGACACTTCAGATGATGAAGCTGTCGGTTAGGAGGAAATTATGGATATTAAACAGGGTATTCAGGACGTATTATATTTGATCATTACTGGTATTCTCCCACTCTTAATTACTTATGGAGTCCTTTTCTTGAAAGTAAAAATCAAAGAGCAGGAAGAGAAATTGGAGAATGAACAACTCGTGAAATATATTGATGCTGCAAGTGATGCTATCAGTAAAGCCGTGCTCACAGTCAACCAGACTTATGTTGATTCATTAAAGAAACAGGGCAAGTTTGACGCTGAAGCAGCAAAGATAGCAAAACAGATGGCAATTGATAAGGCTAAAACTTTAATCACAGAGAATTCAAAGGCCGCTATTGAAACATTATACTCAGATTTCGAAGCATATCTTAATGATGCTATCGAAGAACTTGTCCGTGAGAATAAGATTTCAAACTAACATATAAGGAGTACAAGGATTATGAAAAAAACTATTGTAAATGCAGACGTTGTTGCTATGTATAAAACATTAAATAATATGAAGAGTCGTTCAGATATTGTACCAGGAGACGTAGAAGTCTTCTGGGCCAATACTACAAATTTGAAAACTCTTGAGGAACAGGCAAATAAGATTTTTGAATTTGAACGTGAGCTTGTAAGTTCATTCTTCACTGAGGAAAATTCTCATCCGGTACTGGATGAAAATGGAAATGAAACAGGTTGTGCTCTTAATTATGATGTGAAAGATAAAATCAGTGAGGAAATCCAGGCAGGTCTGCAGAAAATCTATAGCAAAACATGTGATCTTGATATTGAGATGATTCCAGAAACATCACTCAAAAAAATGCTAAAAGCAAATGAAGACAAACTGTCTATGCTTGACATGACAGTCATGTATGAATTCGTAGAAAAAGATAAATAACCCATTCTACACTGAAAACAATGAAAGGAGGAAGCTATGTATACATTAAAAATTACAGATGAAAATACTGTCATAACTACAGTAAAAGAATCTATTGTAGAAAGAAGTAATGCGGTAGATAAGATTCAGATTATAACAAATAAAATGTATCGAGATCAGATTGATATGACTGATGCCACTGTCTACATGAAATATACACTTCCTGTCACAAAGACAATCAAAATGGTACAGTTGATTGCACACGATACAAATTATGAAACAAATTATATTCAGTATATCATTCCTGCGGATGCTCGAATTACTGCTGAACCGGGAGACATCGAGGTTACTTTTACATTTTATAAGCTTATAAAGAATTCCGACGAATCTACAACATCTTATGTGCGTAAAACACAGTCTGGCATTATCAGTATTACTCCTCTTGTTCCATTCGATAAATATATTCCTGATGAAATGCTAGATGGCTTAGACAAACAAATATTGTCCCTTATGGCAAGACAAAAAGATATCGAAGCGCTGAACGAAGCCATTTACAATGGCCTTGTAAAAGAGCTAGACATTCGATACGACGCTGAAAACGACAGGATTACATTGACCAATAGAGAAGGTGATACCGGCAAAGGTATTAAAATTGAAGACCTCTCTTCTATCGTTGCAGAAGGAATGTCAGGGACAGATCCAGACGGCAAACAAGATGGCGTTGTTAATCTTGATAACGTAGTACAGTTAGATAAATTATTAAAATAAAGGTAGGTGATTTGTATGGCATTGATTCCTGTATTTTACACTGCATCTACAAAAGATGTTGCAGAGAAATCGCATGAACAAGGAATTTTAAAATATCCAGGAATATGCTGGATACAAGATATTGAAACTGTTGTATATGTGTCATCTGACAATGAATTACATTATGCAAAAGGAAATGAGCAGATTGATAAAGTTATGGATGCAGTTTCTGGACATTTGCCAACTCTTAACGATGACGGAAGTTTGGTCGACTCCGGCAAATCAGTTAATGATTTCGAAACTGCTGGTGCTGCTGCGTCTGTTTTAGCTGATGCGAAATCATATATAAATAAAAAGATCTCAGAATTAATTAATGACGCTCCTGAGACGGCAGACACATTAAAAGAATTAAGCGATCTTGTTTCTCAAAATAAAGACGTGATTACTTCTTTAGATACCTTAGTGTCTAAAAAAGCAGATATAACAGCAATTCCTACCACTCTCCCAAACCCTAATGCATTAACATTTTCCGGACTGGTTGAAGGTAATTACGATGGTTCCGAAGCTGTGGATATTGAAGTACCACAGGATATGTGGATTCATGTAACTATAGATTCATCATATAGTCATATTAGCGAAAGAGATACAACATTTGAAGAGATTGATAACTATTATACATCTCATCCAAATAACAATATATTCATGTCATGTTTAATAAATAATATTGAATGTATTGGAACATTGGAATCTGCTTCTCCAGGGAATAGTTATACGTTTGGAGTTATGTCTTGCCCCACAGCAGATGCAACAGTTAATGGAATAACTAAAAAAAGTATTACAATATATGAAAATGATGGTTATGGTATAGATGATAATATATTAAGTATACCTTATGTTAGGGTTAGTGGGGATATTACTTTTGAAAGAGCCGTGTGTGAACTTCTTGCAAGAGCTGATATTGGTTACGTAATATACCCAGGTAGTTATGATGGTGGTGATTATTACTTGGTTATCAAAACTAATTTTGATAGAGGACGCGGAGGATGCCTAGTATATGATGGATATGAAACATTTAAATCATATAAATACACTTTAATAAACGGTGAGGAGTGGACTATTACCCCTACTAGTTCTCCTAACATTATCTCAATAACTACAAAAAATGGAAAATATTATAGCTCATATAACTTTAATACGATAAAAAAAATAAATCCAGAAAATATGATTGTTTGTTATAACAATGCATACGGACGTTTAGTATCAATGGATGATAATAAAGTTGTCTTTAATATTCCAAAATCTGTTGATAACTCTTTAAATATATACATAACCATTAATTCTGATAATTCCGTTGAAGTCATTGAAGATTTGCAACTTGCTTTATTATATAAAAATGATGATGATGCATATGCTCTTAACCTATCACAGACTTTTATGGACGATCAATTTGATATTATTTATATTGATGATGCAATACAATCTAATTATTTAGGAAAAATATACAAAGCAACAGATGATGGGATAATATTCCGAATATGGTTGAGCGAAACTGAAATCATGGATGTTACGGTTAATTATAATGAAATAGATGGTGTTACTGATTTATCAGCGGTGCCAGTTACAGTAGAAAAGAAAAATATTGTTCCGGCAGCTCTGCCTAACCCTAACAAGCTTACTTTATCTGGGTTAGTGTCAGCTGAGTATGATGGAAGTTCTGAGGTGTCTGTGGATATTCCTTCAGTATGTCCAGTGATTAATATAAAAGTGAATCCTTCTCTAGGTTCTAAATATATTGTTGAGAATGGCACTTATGAAAAAATTACCAACTTACTTGAGGATCCACATGTTTCTAATATTTTTGCTTCTATAACATATGACAGTAAAGATAATACGAAGTCAGTAAGCTATGGAATCTTACAAGAATGCAAAGGAAAACGATATATATTTAAGTTTTTTACAGGCTATTCTAATTATGATACATATTATATTAATGAAAACGACACCGTAACATTTGAATCCGAAAGTTATCTAACCCAAGATGATGTAGTTATGGATCTTGATCAGACATATGAGTTCGATTGGGGAAGACCAATTTCAGTTATGGTTGCAAAAACATTACGAGATTCTATTCCTCCTGCTGATTTAGTGGTTACTGTTACCGCTACGAGCAATGATGAATACCAGAGTGATACTACTTTTGAACAGATACGCAATGCTTCTGGTGATGTACGTTTGATTTTAAAAAGTGGAACAGATGAGCCAGATTTGCATGGTAATTTAATAATATTACATAATGGTGGCGCGGTATTTAAAGTTACTTCGGATCCATTAACGAATGGATATATAATTATTGATTCTAAAAATACTGTTCATGTTGAGTACTATTATAATATGTATGCTGTGGAAATATCCAAATTAAATAATAATACATATACCTGTGACACCACATTTGAGAATCTATTAGAAATACTTAATATTACTCCAAATGTGGTTGTAATATACAACGGTTATGTTGGTTATTTGGAAACTCAACCCACCAGTGAAGCTACAACTATCGCTTTTAACGTTATAAAAGATGACGCTATTGTTCGAATTTTAATTGATAACACAGATAATGTCACAGTTAAAGAAACTCCGCTTGGAAGTAATAGCTTTATTGTGAAGGTGACATCTATATTTTCTAATGATACTTATGACAGTGACCATTCTTTTAGTGAAATAAAAGAAGCTTATGATAAAGGATTAAATCCAATAGTAATATATGGCGACCTAATATGTCAAATAGTATATATAGACATGTATAAAGCGGAATTTATAAACTATTCCCATATTAATGAGGATAAAAACAGCTGTAAGATCATTATTGATGAAAGTGGGACCACGTTTCAGAAATTCACTTTAATCACCAGTAATGAAGTAATTCCTGATTTGGACAGAGTTTTGGATACAATGGATCCAATCTATCCTTCTACGTATCCAGTATCTGCACAAGCAATTGGAAAATTAAGAGATTCTATCAAAGAATCTATCCCTACTAAACTTAGTCAGTTAGAATCTCGTGATTATAATTCATTAGAGAATAAGCCGATTGTATCAATTAACGATCTAATAGATGAAGATAAATTTACTTATACAGAAACTAAACCTAATGCAAAAGGATTTGTTACGAGAACATATAAATTTATTATAAATCCAGATTTAGATTTTAATGATAGGCTGTTTAGAGTTGATGTTCCTGATAATGTAGGAAGTATTTGGATTATGATATGCGCTAAAAAGACAGATGGTTCTACAACCATAGTCAATCTCATAACGGGAGCTGGTAACGGAGAAATAATTGCTATTAATACCGACAAATCAAATAAAATGATGGTTGTTAATAGACTTTCAATAGGATATCGTTCATTAATAGAATTTGATGATGAAGGATGCTATAAAAATGTTACTTCTTACGCACCTGTTTATATAACAGACGTATTGACTAAAACCAATAAGACTGAATTTCTTCCTACAGAAGATTATCATCCAGCCACCAAGAAGTATGTCGATGATGCAATTGCAGCACTTAAAGCAGAGCTTACAGGCTCCACCGGAGAAAGTATTGAAACTGAATAATTCTTGATAGAAAGACACTTATCTAAAATATTTCAAAGTGACACATTTATGTTTGCATTACTTTATACATTCGTGTATATTTATATTACAAAATGTATGAAAGGATGTGTCACTTTGAAATCTAATAAAAGCCAAAATAAGAGATATCGTATACTGATTATCATTTTATGTGTTGCTTTAATAGCTGGACCATTTTTAATCCGAACTTGGATTTTATTACCAGTGTTTGATTTGGATATAATAAAAAAATTAAATCCTAATGTTAATGAAGCAGATATGTTGAATTATTGGGGAACTGCTTTGAGTTGTATCAGTACTTCACTATTAGCATACGTTGCGATACGACAGTCTGACAAAGCTAATGAAACTAATGATAGATTATTAAATCTACAAGAACGTGAAGGTAAAGAGGCATATGTTAATTTATCTCAAGATAATATAAGATTTGAAGAAAAAAATGGCTATAGGTTTGTTGAACTAAAATTTGATAATATTACAAAAGTTCCTATTAGCAGCATAGATATTAAGGGGTGTGATAAAAGAATAATAGGATTTAATGAAGAGAATTTTCATGTAAATTCTGAAGGCACTTCCGTATTCATATCTAAATACGATATCATTAGCGGCAATATGAATTATAATCCACTTTTAAGTGAATACAGATTATATCTACCTAATTATAAGGAAACATTTCGCATTTTATCATTTAAAGTTATAATTACAAGTTTATATGGTGTAACTACAGTTCAATATTTTAATGTTCTTATGTTGAAGTCACATGTGGCTGACTGTATGTGCACATTATAATTACATATCCAATATAAAAGAGAGGGTTAACTACCCTCTCTTTTATATTACAATTATTTTCTATGTAAAATAACTTTTTGATCAGATATTTTTTCAAGTCTATAATCACGCAACGTAAGCGCTTAATTTTCAGGTGTCGCTAGAAAAATATCCGACTACTTTTCTGCA
>ERZ1106969.1352-NODE-1352-length-17614-cov-7.282818_pt1 | contig 17614 bp, 14 predicted proteins | sample MGYA00403685_ERZ1106969 | MGnify/ENA primary metagenome ERZ1106969 (study PRJEB35170, sample SAMEA104062416) | human gut metagenome | biome: human gut; feature: human-associated habitat; material: faeces | place: Denmark | collected 2012-05-18 ... | reverse complement strand
GAGACGATTGTAAAACAGATTATTGCAGATTATGTGACGATAGGGAAAGATTGACATGAAAGAACGTTTAGATGTATTGCTTGTAAAAAGAAATCTGGCAGAGTCCAGAGAAAAAGCAAAGGCTGTCATTATGGCAGGAAATGTATTTGTAGAAGGACAAAGAGAGGACAAAGCCGGAACGACGTTTCCAGACACGGTAGAGATCGAAGTGCGCGGACATGTGCTTCCTTATGTGAGCAGAGGCGGGCTAAAGCTGGAAAAGGCAATCGCCAATTTTGATGTCAGCGTGGATGGAAAGGTCTGTACAGATGTAGGCTCATCAACGGGCGGGTTTACGGACTGTATGCTTCAAAATGGCGCCAGAAAAGTATTTGCGATCGATGTGGGAAGAGGACAGCTGGACTGGAAACTTCGGCAGGATGAACGGGTTGTGTGCATGGAAAAGACAAATATCCGTTATGTTGTACCGGAAGATCTGGGAGAACTGATTGATTTTTCTTCCATTGATGTTTCTTTTATTTCTTTGACAAAAGTATTGGAACCGATTCGGAATTACCTGAAAGAAGACGGGGAGATTGTTGCTCTGATCAAGCCACAGTTTGAAGCAGGCAGAGAAAAAGTTGGCAAAAAAGGTGTAGTCCGTGAAAAGAGTACACACCATGAAGTGATTGAAAAAGTGGCATTGTATGCACAGTCGATTGGTTTTGAGATTTTGAATATTGATTTTTCGCCGATCAAAGGACCGGAGGGAAACATCGAATATCTGATCCATCTGAAGAAATGTCCGCAGCCGGTAGAGGATGCGCTTTCTGAGGATCTGAACCTGGTCGTAGACCGGGCATTTGAGACACTTGCAAAATAAAGAGGTGTGGTATGGAGCGTTTTTATATTATTACGAACCTGATGAAGGATCCCGATTATGCGATCACAAAAGAGATTCAGGATTATATCGAACAGCATGGCAGAGAATGTATTCTTGCAAAGGAAGATGAACAGGGATTTATTCTTCCTGGAACGGTACCGGATCATGTGGATTGTGGAATTGTACTGGGGGGAGACGGTACACTGATCCGGGCGGCAAGAGAGCTTGCAGGATACGAATTTCCTCTGATAGGGATCAACCTGGGGACATTGGGATTTCTGGCAGAAGTAGAGCGTACAGAATTTATGTATGCCCTGGATCGACTGTTTGAAAATCGAGTTGGGTTTGAAGAACGGATGATGCTTTCCGGTGCAGTTTCCGGGAACAGCAGTTATCGGAATGTATCGGTCAATGATATTGTGATTACCAGAGATGGAAGCCTTCGAATTGTTCATTTTGATGTCTATGTAAATGGGACATTGCTCAACAGTTATATGGCAGATGGTGTGATCATTTCAACGCCTACAGGAACGACAGGATACAATCTGTCGGCAGGTGGACCGGTGGTGGAACCAACCGCCAGTATGTTTGTGATCACTCCGATCTGTTCACATGCATTGAATACCAGCAGTATCGTACTCTCAGCAGAGGATACGATAGAGGTTGTGATCAGTCAGGGAAGATATGGAAAAGATGAGCAGGCACTGGTGACGTTTGACGGAGCGGATATGCTGCGCCTCGGAACAGGAGATCGTGTTACGATCAAAAAATCGAATCATGTGACCAGACTTGCAAAACTCAGTGAAGAAAGTTTTATGAAGACAATGCGAAAAAAGATGAAAGGAAACTAATACAATGAAAGTAAGCCGTCATGCGAAAATTATTGAACTGATCGCACAACACGATATTGAAACACAGGAAGAGCTGGCAGATTATTTAAACAGAGAGGGATTTAAGGTAACTCAGGCAACGGTATCCAGAGACATCCGTGATCTGCGGCTTACAAAAGTGGCTGTGGATGGTTCCAGACAGAAGTATGTAGTTCTGACTCCGGAAAAGGATGAAATGAACGAAAAATATATCCGGGTTCTCAGAGACGGGTATGTTTCTATGGATATGGCACAGAATATTCTTGTGATCAAGACCGTTTCGGGAATGGCAATGGCTGTTGCAGCAGCAGTGGATGCTATGAAATGGAGAGAAGTAGTAGGGTGTATCGCAGGGGACGATACGATCATGTGTGCAATCCGAAGCGTGCAGGATACGGAACATGTGATGGATAAAATTCGAAAGATTGTGTCAAAAGGATTATAGGGAAGAAATATGCTTCAAAATTTACATGTAAAAAATCTGGCGTTGATCGATGAGGTGGAAGTGGACTTTCGGTCAGGCCTGAATATTCTCACAGGAGAGACCGGAGCTGGAAAATCCATCATCCTGGGATCTGTGAATCTGGCCCTGGGTGGGAGATACAATGCGGATATGCTACGAAAGGGTGCAAAGTTCGGGCTTGTGGAGCTGATGTTTTCCATTGGAAATAAAGCATTGATCCGTCAGTTGGAAGAGATGGACATTTTTCCGGAAGATGGAATGCTGATCTTGAGCAGAAAACTGATGGAGGGCAGAAGTGTCAGTAAAATCAATGGAGAGACTGTGACCATGTCAGTACTCCGGGATGTGGCAAGTCTGCTGATCGATATTCATGAGCAGCATGAGCATCAGCGCCTGCTAAACAAAAGAAATCATCTGACATTTTTAGATGTGTATGCCAAAGAACAGGTGGAAAAACCAAAACAGAAGATGGCACTGGCGTACCGGACATATCAGGAATACAGCCGAAAACTTGAGGCATCGGGAATGGAAGAAAAAGAACGGCGCAAAGAAATTGATCTGACAGAGTATGAGCTGCATGAGATCGAAAATGCACATCTGCGCGAAGGCGAAGATGAAGAGCTGGACGCTCTGTACCAGAGGATGACGCAAAGCAAGGATCTGACCAGCGCAGTGGCAGAGACTTATCAGTATACAAGCGAAGATGACAGAAATAACGCAAGTGATCTTTTGAGTCGTGCGATCCGTTCCCTTCAGGAAGTGGAAAATTTTGATGAAAAAGGAAATGCGTTGTATGGCCAGCTAGTGGAAATTGACAGTCTGCTCAACGATTTTAACAGAGAACTTTCGGAATATGCAAAAAGTTTTGAGTTTTCAGAAGAGGAATTTTATGAGACAGAGAATCGATTAAATGAGATCAACCGCTTAAAGGCAAAATATGGAAATACAGTCAATGAAATCCTGGAGTATGCAGAGGAAAAGCGGGAAAGACTAAACGAACTGGAACATTATGAGTCTTACATTGAAAATCTTCGTACTCAGACGGAAGCGGCAAAAAAGGAAATGCAGATCTGCGCGGAAGAACTGAGTAATATTCGGAAAAAGGCGGCAGTTTCTTTTACAAAAGAGATAAAGGCAGGGCTTGAGGATTTGAATTTCCTGGATGTACAGTTGGAAATGCGTTTTCTCAAAGACGCGAAAATGTCGGCCGCCGGTATGGATGATGCGGAATTTTTTATTTCAGTCAATCCGGGAGAACCGCCAAAACCTCTTGGGACTACGGTTTCAGGAGGGGAACTTTCAAGAATCCTTCTTGCGATCAAGACCGTGCTGGCAGATAAGGAAGATACGCCGACTCTGATTTTTGATGAAATTGATTCTGGAATCAGTGGGATCACAGCAGGGAAGGTGGCAGAAAAGCTGCATATTATTGGGCAGAAACGACAAGTAATCTGTATTACTCATCTTCCTCAGATCGCTGCAGCTGCAGATGCTCACTATCTGATTCAAAAGCAGACGGATCAGACGACAACGAAAACAGGAATTTTTCCACTGGATGAAGATGCTTCTGTGGGAGAACTGGCTCGGCTTCTTGGAGGCGCCAAAGTGACAAAAAATATTCTGGACAGTGCAAAAGAAATGAAAGAAATGGCAAAGAGAGTATAGAATTCCAGTGTGAAAATAAAAAAATGTCACATACTAAAACGGATACCTTTTGGTGTCCGTTTTTTACTTGGCAGAGAGGATGTGACAAAAATGAAAAGAAAATATCGACAACTGTGGGCAGTTCTTATCGCTTCGCTGTGTCTTTTTGGTTGTGCAGTCCCTTCGGAAAAAGAATCTCAAAAGGTCAGAGAAGCCAGTACACAGGCAGTGATGCAGGAAGGAGTCATAGTGGGAGGGATGCCGGTTGGAATTTATATGGAAACGGACGGAGTCATGGTTCTGGGTACGGATCAGATTACCGGAACGGATGGGAAAATATATAAGCCGGCAGAGACTCTGGTGCGTCCGGGAGACTACATTGTGGCGTGGAATGAGGAAGCGATTAAAAATAAAAAAGAATTGTTTCAGAAATTATCAAATCTGAATGAAGAACAGGTGGCGCTGACGCTGCGCAGAGGAGAACAGAAGCTGACAGTATCCATCAAACCCGCAGAATCAAGTCCGGGAGAATATAAGCTTGGAATCTGGGTAAGGGACAATGTACAAGGTCTGGGGACAGTTACTTTTATGACAAAAGATGGAGCTTTTGGAGCTCTTGGGCATGGAATCCATGATATGGATACAAGTGCACTTCTGTCAATCCGGGAGGGGACGCTTTATAAAACAAGCATTCATTCCATTCAAAAAGGAAAGAATGGAATTCCGGGGAGCATGGAAGGGCTGATCGTGTACAGTCATTACAATCGCCTTGGCACGATTTACAAAAATACAGAAGCAGGTATCTATGGAACGATCGAATCGGCTGAGAAATTGTTTCCACAGGAAGAAATCGTGCCAGTGGCGGCGCGGGGAGAGATTCGGAAAGGAAACGCAGTAATCCGGTGTTATGTGAACGGAGAAGTGGAAAATTACGACATTCAAGTGACAGATATCGACGATTCCGGACAAGAAATCAACAAAGGACTGGTCATCGAAATTACAGATCAGCGGTTGCTGGATGCTACCGGCGGCATCATACAGGGAATGAGCGGAAGCCCGATTTTGCAGAACGGAAAGTTGATTGGAGCAGTTACCCACGTGTTTGTACAGAATTCGGCAAAAGGGTACGGTATTTTTATAGAGAATATGTTGTCGAATCTTTCCGCTTAGTTTTGTCGAATAAGGTCTCCTTGATTTTCTTGCATTTTTGCGGAGCAGGAAGATATAATGGAAAGCGTGGCGTTTGAAAGTTCAGGCAAAAACAAGAGGGAGAGGAATTATGGAACAAGTAAACGTGGCGATTGCTGACGATAATGAGCGTATTTTGAATCTTCTGGAGGAAATCATCAACATGGACAAGGATCTTCATGTTGTCGGAAAAGCGAAAAACGGGGAAGAAATGTGTCAGATCATTCGGAATAAGCAGCCAGATGTCGTATTATTGGATCTGATCATGCCTAAAATGGATGGTCTGACCGTAATGGAGAAGATCAATCAGGACAAAAGTGTACAGAAACGTCCGGATTTTATCGTTGTGACAGCAGTCGGCCAGGAACGGATTACAGAAGATGCGTTCAATCGGGGTGCGAATTACTATATTATGAAACCATTTAACAACGAAATGCTGTTGAATCGGATCAAAACAGTCAGAAGACCGATGAAAAATTACGAAAAAAAGAGTGATGAACTGTCATCACAGGTTCCATACATCAGAGAAGGGGATTTAGAGAACAGAGTGACAAACCTGCTGCATGAAATAGGAATTCCAGCACATATCAAAGGCTATCATTATTTGAGGGATTCTATTATTATGGCAGTGCAGGATATGGATGTTTTAAATGCGATCACAAAAGTGCTGTATCCAACGGTTGCAAAACGATACCAGACAACTTCCAGCCGTGTAGAGCGGGCAATCCGTCATGCAATAGAAGTTGCATGGAATCGGGGAAAACTGGATACACTGGATGAATTGTTTGGATATACAGTCAGCACAGGGAAAGGAAAGCCGACCAATTCAGAATTTGTGGCATTGATCGCGGATACCATCCAGTTAGAATACAAACACAGATAAACCGGTACAGAAACCTTTGCAATCTTCGCAAAATGGAGTATAATGTAGAAAAATACTGGCTTAGTAAAACGGAGAAAATGGGAGGGAGAGTTATGAAGAATATTTTATTTGCATCTTCAGAATGTGTGCCGTTTATCAAAACAGGAGGACTGGCAGATGTTGTCGGTTCACTTCCAAAATACTTTGACAAGAAGAAATATGATGTCCGGGTCGTGCTTCCGAAATATACCTGCATGCATCAGAAATGGAAGGATCAGCTCGAATATGTCGATCATTTTTACATGAATCTGGCAGGGGAAGATCGTTATGTAGGAATTTTGAAGTATGTACAGGATGACATTACATTCTATTTTATAGACAACGAATATTATTTTAGCGGATTTGCCCCATATGATGGAGATCCGAGATGGAATATCGAAAAATTTGCCTTTTTTTCAAAGGCAGTGCTGAGCATTCTGCCAGTGATCGGTTTTCGTCCCGAGCTGATTCACTGTCATGACTGGCAGACAGGGCTGATCCCGGTTTATCTGGATAACTTCCGTTTTCTCGGTGAATATTACAGAGGTATCAAGAGTGTGATGACGATCCATAACCTGAAATTCCAGGGAGTCTGGGATACCAGAACAGTGCGTCAGATCACAGGGCTTCCGGAGTATTATTTTGCACCGGATAAACTGGAAGCATATCGAGATGCGAATCTTTTAAAAGGTGGTATCGTTTATGCGGACAAGGTGACAACGGTGAGCCAGACTTATGCACAGGAAATTAAGACACCATTCTTTGGAGAAGGACTGGATGGATTGATGAGTGCAAGATCCAATGATCTGTGCGGAATTGTAAACGGGCTGGATTATGATGAATACTGTCCGTTTAAGGATCATCGGATTGCAAAACGTTTTACGGTGGATACGTTCCGTAAGAATAAGGTTTCCAACAAGTTGTCTTTACAGGAAGAACTTGGTTTGGATAAAGATCCGAAAGTGATGATGCTTGGTATTGTGTCTCGCCTGACAGACCAGAAAGGATTTGATCTGATCGATTATGTGATGGATGAACTGTGCCAGGACGCAGTGCAGATTGTGGTGCTTGGAACGGGTGAAGCAAAATATGAGAATATGTTCCGTCATTTTGCATGGAAATATTCCAACAAGGTATCGGCTAATATTTTTTATTCCGAAGATATGTCACACAAGATCTATGCGTCTGCAGATGCATTCCTAATGCCATCGCTGTTTGAGCCATGTGGACTGAGCCAGTTGATGAGCCTGCGTTATGGTACGCTCCCGATCGTTCGTGAGACAGGAGGACTCAAAGATACCGTAGAGCCTTACAATGAGTTTGAGAAGACAGGTACAGGATTTAGCTTTTCGAATTACAATGCGCATGAGATGCTTGATACGATCCGGTATGCTGAGCGTATCTACTATGATAAAAAACGCGACTGGAACAAGATCGTTGAGCGGGCGATGGAGCAGGATTTCTCATGGAAGAATTCAGCAAAACAATACGAAGCATTGTACAGAAGCCTCATTGGAGAATAGAAAAAATATACACAGGAGAAAATTGCATGAAGATTATTGACAGATTGAAAGAAGACAGAATACATATTTCCTTTGAGATCTTTCCGCCGAAGACCGATGCGGGATACGATAAGGTGATACAGGCAGCAGAGGAGATGGCAGGCTTAAAGCCGGAGTTCATCAGTGTAACTTATGGGGCGGGAGGCGGTACCAGCCGGAATACGGCGAAGATTGCGTCTTATATCAAGCATAATCTGCATGTGGAGAGTCTGGCACACTTGACTTGTGCATCCTCGACCAAAGACGAAGTGCGCAAAGTGATCGCGAATCTGAAGGAACAGGGAATTGAGAATATTCTTGCATTGCGTGGGGATATTGCAGAAGGAATGGTATTTCCGAGTGAAGATCGTTTTCATTATGCATATCAGCTTGTTGAAGAAATTCGCAAGCATGGTGATTTTTGTATTGGAGCTGCATGCTATCCGGAAGGACATGTGGAAAATGAGCATAAGGAAGATGATATCAAATATCTGAAGCAAAAGGTGGACAGTGGCGTAGATTTCCTGACCACACAGATGTTTTTTGACAATGATATTCATTATAATTTTCTGTATCGTATTCGTGAAGCGGGGATAACCGTTCCTGTATTGCCGGGCATCATGCCGATCACAAGTGCAAGGCAGATGAAGAGAAGCTGTGAGTTGTCCGGAACGGTATTTCCAAGAAGATTTCAGGCAATTCTGGATCGATTTGGAGACTCACCGAAAGCAATGGAACAGGCTGGAATTGCATATGCTACCGATCAGATTATTGACCTGCTGGCAAATGGTGTGAAGAACATTCATATTTATTCCATGAACAAGCCGGAAGTGGCAGCAGCTATCATGCACAATATCGCTGAAATTATCAAATGTTAGGAGACTGGAGATGGATAGAAGAACAAAAGAAGCTATCCGTTATCTGGGCTATGGAAGAAATGCGGTAGATGACCAGACGCTTGCCTTGATCCGAGACTCTTTTGAGAGTCTGGAATCAGTGGCAGGTTCCAAATCCATCTACCGTATTTTTGACTTACGGCATCAGAGCGAGGAGTGCTTTCAAATTGGCAACATCCAGATGGAAAGCAGAAGTCTGGGAAGAAACTTGAAGAAATGTGAGAAGCTAATCCTCTTTGGAGCAACTCTTGGAACAGGGGTGGATCGTTTGATCACACGGGCATCACTGACAGATATGGCAAGTGCAGTTGTCCTGCAATCGTGTGCAGCGGCTATGCTGGAGGAATATTGTGATTCTGTTCAGGAGGCAATATCAGCAGAACTGGAACAGGAAGGATGGTATCTTCGTCCGAGATTTAGTCCGGGGTATGGAGATTTTGCAATTCAGTATCAGAAGCCGCTGATGCAGATGTTGGATTGTGCCAAGACGATTGGACTGACCATGACGGACAGTTTTATGATGACACCGACAAAGTCCGTGACAGCTGTGATCGGGATGAGCCGGCTGAAAGAGCGGTGTCCCGTGCAGGGTTGTGAGAGTTGCGAAAAGAAGGACTGTGAATACAGAAGGGATACGATATGATTTTAGAACGCTTGGGAAAAGAACTTTTATTTTTTGACGGTGGGATGGGGACATTGCTTCAGGCAAAGGGACTTTTGCCGGGAGAGCTGCCGGAGACGTGGAATCTGACACATCCGGATGCAGTCAGAGAGATTCACCGCAGTTATTTTGAAGCAGGCAGTGACATTGTACTGACCAATACATTCGGAGCCAATGCGCTCAAATTTCATGACGATAGCTGCTCGCTGAAGGAGATTGTTTTTTCAGCAGTCACCCATGTCAAAGAGGCGGCAAAGCAGGGAGTGAAAGATGAACGGGAAGTGTATGCGGCTCTGGATATCGGACCGACCGGGAAGCTGTTAAAACCAATGGGAGATCTGGAATTTGAAACAGCTTATGAAGCATTCAAAGAAGTGATGATCTATGGAGAGGAAGCCGGAGCAGACCTGATCCACATTGAAACAATGAGTGATACTTATGAACTCAAGGCGGCAGTGCTTGCGGCAAAAGAAAACACACATCTTCCGGTGTTTGTAACAACCATTTTTGATGAGAGAGGAAAGCTGCTCACAGGAGCAGATGTTCTTTCTGTTGTTTCACTTTTGGAAGGGCTCCGTGTAGATGCACTGGGGATCAACTGTGGGATGGGACCGGATCAGATGATGCCGATCTTGCAGGAAATCTTAAAATATACTTCCGTTCCAGTGATCGTGAAGCCCAATGCAGGACTGCCAAAACAGCGAAATGGTGAGACGTATTATGATGTAGAGCCGGCTCAGTTTGCAAAGACGATGAAAGGGATCACGCAGACTGGAGCTTGTGTGATCGGTGGGTGTTGTGGTACAACGCCGGCGCATATTCAGGCGATGATTGATGTGTGCAGAGGGATTCCGGTCAAAGCTTTGGAAAAGAAGCCTTATACGGTGATATCTTCTTACGGGCAGGCAGTGATGCTTGGGACAGGGTCCAGAATCATCGGAGAACGGATCAATCCGACGGGAAAGAAAAAGTTTAAACAGGCTCTGAAAGATCATGATCTGGATTATATTCTCAAAGAAGGAATCATGCAGCAGGACAAGGGAGCACATATTCTGGATGTAAATGTAGGGCTTCCAGATATTGATGAAGTTTCCATGATGAAGGAAGTTATCACAGAACTTCAGAGCGTGACGAGTCTCCCTCTGCAGATCGATACGGTAAATATCCAGGCAATGGAGCAGGCAATGCGCATTTATAATGGAAAACCGATGGTGAATTCAGTCAGTGGAAAACAGGAGTCTATGGATGCTGTATTTCCGTTGATTCAAAAATATGGCGGTGTGGTGATCGGTCTGACTCTGGATGAAGAGGGAATTCCCTCGACAGCAGATGGCCGCGTAGCAATTGCAAAAAAAATCATCCGGGAAGCGGAAAAATATGGCATTGAGAAGAAAGATCTGGTCATCGATGTGCTTGCAATGACCGTCAGTTCAGAGCCGGAAGGAGCCAGAACAACACTGGAAGCACTGCACAGAGTTCGCTATGAACTAGGGGTGAATACGGTGCTTGGCGTATCCAATATTTCGTTTGGGCTTCCAGGAAGACCGATCATCAATGCAAACTTTTATACCATGGCAATGCTTCAGGGACTCAGCGCGGGAATTATCAATCCTGCATCGGAAGATATGATGCGCTCGTATTATGCGTATCATGCATTGATGAACCTGGATCCCAATTGTGAAAATTATATTGCCCGCTATGGCAACGCGAATGTGCAGTTTGCTTCAGCGCCAGGCAGTGCAGGAGGCCAGGGCGGACAGACGGCGGATGGAAGCACAATGACATTGAAATCGGCGATTGAAAAAGGACTGAAAGAAGAGTCTCATCAGATTACAATGGGATTGATGCAGGAGCATAAACCACTGGATGTGATCAATGAACATCTGATTCCGGCATTGGATACGGTGGGAAAGGGATTTGAAACAGGCACTGTTTTTTTGCCCCAGCTGTTGATGAGTGCAGAAGCTGCGAAAGCTGCGTTTGCAGTTTTAAAGGAAGGACTGGACAAAAGCGGAGTAGAGCAGGAGCAGAAAGAAAAGATTGTACTTGCAACCGTGAAAGGCGATATTCACGATATTGGAAAAAATATTGTGAAGGTTTTATTGGAAAATTACAGTTTCGATGTTGTGGATCTGGGAAAAGATGTACCGCCGGAAAAAATTGTGGATACTGTAATCGGACAGGAAATCCGTCTGGTCGGCCTGAGTGCGCTGATGACGACAACCGTTGTCAGTATGGAAGAGACAATCCGTCAGTTGAAAGAAAAAGCACCATGGTGTAAAGTAATGGTAGGAGGTGCAGTGCTGAATCAGGAATATGCAGACATGATCGGTGCTGATTTTTATGGAAAAGATGCAATGCAGTCTGTATATTATGCACAGCAGCTGCTGCAAAAATAAAGAAACAAGAAGGAGGAAACGGAAATGTCCAATATGAGAGGCCTGGATACCCAGGTAAGAGCGATTCGCAGACGCGTATTTCAGGAAGTGGCAAAACTTGGTTTTGAGGCAAATTCAGAGACACTGCTGGAAGATATGGAAGAGATTCCGTATGAGATCGTGAATGATGATACTGTAAAATACAGAGAAAGCACATATCGTGCCCGTGCGATCGTAAGAGAAAGGCTTCGTCTGGCAATGGGGCTTTCCCTGCGTCCGGAGGATAAGCCGGTACATTTGACATCCGGTGTGCAGGAAAGCAATATTTCGGAGAAATACTATGAGCCGCCGCTGATGCAGGTGATTCCGTCTGCATGCGAAAGCTGTGAAGAGAACAAATACGAAGTCAGCAATATGTGTAAGGGATGTCTTGCACATCCATGCAGCGAGGTCTGTCCAAAGGGAGCAATCTCCATGGTCAATGGAAAGTCTTACATTGATCAGGATAAGTGTATCAAGTGTGGAAAATGTAAGGCAGTCTGCCCATACGATGCGATTGCCAAAAAAGAACGTCCGTGTAAAAATGCATGTGGTGTTGGTGCAATTGTTTCTGATAAGTATGGACGTGCCTATATCGATACAGAAAAATGTGTATCCTGTGGAATGTGTATGGTAAGCTGCCCGTTTGGCGCGATTTCAGATAAGTCCCAGATTTTCCAGCTTACAAGAGCACTACAGGAAGAAGGCAACGAGATCATTGCAGAGATTGCCCCAGCATTTGTGGGACAGTTTGGAGACAATATCAGCCCGAGAAATATCAAAGCTGCTTTGCTGGAACTTGGATTTAAAGGCGTACATGAAGTGGCGCTGGGGGCGGATATCGGAGCAATCGCTGAAGCACATCATTATGTAGAGAAAGTTGTGACAGGGGAACTACCGTTTCTTCTGACATCCTGTTGCCCATCCTGGGCGATGATGGCCAAGAAGTTTTTTCCGGATCTGATCGATCAGATTTCTCAGGAACTGACTCCTATGGTGGCAACAGCGCGAAGTATCAAAAAGGAGCATCCGAATGCAAAGGTTGTCTTTATCGGGCCATGCGCTGCGAAAAAGCTGGAAGCATCCAGAAGAAGTGTCAGAAGTGATGTGGATTTTGTAATTACATTTGAAGAACTGCAGGCAATGTTTGAGGCGAAAAATATTGATCTGACACAGTATGAGGCGGAATCTTCCTTCCATGATGCAACCGGAGCAGGGAGAGGATATGCATGTGCTGGTGGAGTGGCAGAGGCAATCGAAAAATGTATCAATGAATATTATCCGGATGTGGAAGTAAATATTGAACATGCAGAAGGTCTGGCAGAATGTAAAAAGATACTGGCATTGGCAAAAGCCGGAAGACTGAACGGATGTCTGATTGAAGGAATGGGATGTCCTGGAGGATGTGTTGCCGGAGCGGGAACGAATATTCCGGTTCTGAAAGCGAAAAAAGGTGTAGCAACTTATGTTAAAAATTCAACAACTCCGATTCCTGCAAAAGAGCTGGAAGAAATTGAGTTAGAATAGGATTTACAAAAAAAATAAGCTGTGGTATGATAAATTAGACATGGGTCTGCTGCAAAACGAATGTCTTGCGGCAGCCCATTTTTGTGAGATTAGCGAATGAAACCGGAGGATAAGGTATGCAGCCATATGGAGTAAACCAATTAAGAAAAATGTTTTTGGAGTTCTTTGAAAGCAAAGGACATCTGGCAATGAAGAGCTTTTCTTTGGTGCCGCACAATGATAAGAGTCTTCTTCTGATTAATTCAGGAATGGCTCCTTTAAAACCATATTTTACAGGGCAGGAGATTCCGCCAAGACGCCGGGTGACAACCTGTCAGAAATGTATCCGTACAGGAGATATCGAGAATGTAGGAAAAACTGCACGTCACGGTACTTTTTTCGAGATGCTTGGAAACTTCTCATTTGGAGATTATTTTAAAAATGAAGCCATTGAATGGTCCTGGGAATTTTTGACAGAAGTAGTAGGTCTGGATCCTGACAGACTGTATCCTTCTGTGTATGAAGAGGATGATGAGGCATTTGAAATCTGGAACAAAAAGATGGGGATTCCGGCAGAGCGTATTTTCCGCTTTGGAAAAGAAGACAACTTCTGGGAGCACGGCTCTGGCCCATGTGGTCCATGTTCTGAGATTTATTACGACAGAGGTGAAAAATACGGATGTGGAAGCCCGGATTGTACAGTAGGATGCGAGTGTGACCGCTATATGGAAATCTGGAACAACGTATTTACACAGTTTGACAATGACGGACATGGAAACTACTCCGATCTGGAACAAAAGAATATTGATACCGGAATGGGACTGGAACGTCTGGCATCTGTTGTACAGGATGTGGATTCTATTTTTGATGTGGATACACTCAAGGCACTGCGCGACCATATTTGCCGTTTGGCAGGAACCGAGTATGGAAAGGATGCACAAGCAGATATTTCAATCCGCGTTATTACAGATCATACACGTTCTGTCACCTTTATGATTTCGGATGGAATCATGCCTTCAAATGAGGGACGGGGATATGTGCTTCGCCGTCTGTTAAGACGTGCATGCCGTCATGGAAGACTGCTTGGAATCGAAGGCAGCTTTATTCCGGAACTGGCACAGACTGTGATCGAAGGATCCAGAGATGGATATCCGGAATTGGAAGAAAAGAAAGACTTTATTTTGAAGGTTATTGCAAAAGAAGAGGATCAGTTTAATAAGACGATCGATCAGGGACTTGGCATTTTAGCGGAGATGACTGCAAAAATGGAAGCAGAGCAGACCACAACTTTGTCAGGTGCAGATGCATTTAAATTGTATGACACATATGGATTCCCAATCGACCTGACAAAAGAAATCCTGGAAGAAAAAGGAATGCAGGTAGATGAAGATGGATTCCATGCAGCAATGGAAGTGCAGAGACAGACAGCACGTGCGGCAAGAGGAGAGACAAACTACATGGGAGCAGATGTGACAGTTTATGAATCTATTGATCCAAGTGTTACAAGTACCTTTGTAGGATATGAAAATCTGACATGGAAATCTCCGATTACGGTTCTGACATCTGATACAGAAGTAGTAGAGGCGCTTTCTGATGGTCAGAGAGGTACTGTGTTTGTGGAAGAAACACCATTTTATGCAACAAGTGGCGGACAGGAAGCAGATACAGGAATCATCTGTACAGCAGAGGGTGAATTCAAAGTAGAAGATACTGTAAAATTATTAGGCGGAAAAATCGGACATGTAGGATATGTTGTCAAAGGAATGATCAAAGCGGGAGATCAGGCAGAACTTTCCGTAGATACAGAAAAACGTGCATTATCTGCGAGAAATCACAGTGCAACTCATCTGCTTCAGAAAGCATTGAGAACAGTTCTTGGAACACATGTAGAGCAGGCAGGATCCAGCGTAAATGAAGACAGACTCCGTTTTGATTTCTCTCATTTTTCAGCAATGACAGCAGAGGAATTGCAGAAAGTTGAGGATATGGTCAATGAGCAGATTGCAGCAGGACTTCCTGTAGATATTGAAAATATGCCGATTGAAGAGGCAAGAAAGACCGGAGCGCAGGCACTCTTTGGCGAGAAATACGGTGATGTAGTACGTGTAGTCAACATGGGAGATTATTCCATTGAATTTTGTGGTGGAACGCATGTAAAGAACACAAATGAGATTATGGCGTTTAAGATTCTTTCAGAATCCGGAGTTGCAGCAGGTGTAAGAAGAATCGAGGCGCTGACATCAAAGGGATTGATCCGTTATTATGACAATCTGGAGAAAAAACTGAATGAGGCAGCGAAAGTGCTCAAGGCAACACCGGAGAATCTGGCTGAGAAGATTGCGCATCTGACAGCAGAGAACAAAGCACTTCATAGTGAAGTGGAAAGTTTAAAGAGCAAGCTGGCGCAGGATGCCATGGGAGATGTCATGGATCAGGTACAGGAAGTCAAAGGTGTGAAACTTCTTGCAGCAGAAGTTGACGGAGTGGATATGAATGGACTTCGTGACCTTGGAGATCAGCTCAAAGAGAAGCTCGGAGAAGGCGTTGTTGTACTTGCATCCGGTAATGACGGAAAAGTAAGTTTGATGGTAACAGCTACAGAAGCTGCGATGAAACAGGGAGCGCACGCAGGAAATCTGATCAAAGCGATTGCAGGCCTTGTAGGAGGCGGTGGCGGCGGTCGTCCGAACATGGCTCAGGCGGGAGGAAAGAATCCTGCAGGAATTCAGGAAGCTCTGAAAAAAGCGGCAGAAGTACTGACAGAACAACTTTCTTAAAAAAATAGAAAAAACCAGTTGACGTTTTTGAAAAATATGTTATAATTCTTTGTAGTGCAATAAAAATACCCGAACAGTCGTATGATGCACAATACCAGGCTGGAGGGGAGGTTAGGTGTGAGACTATGTCAAATGTAATCGTAAAAGAAAACGAGACGTTAGACAGCGCTTTACGCAGATTTAAAAGAAATTGCGCAAAAGCTGGAATCCAGCAGGAGATTCGTAAAAGAGAACATTACGAAAAACCAAGCGTAAGACGTAAGAAAAAATCTGAAGCTGCTAGAAAACGTAAATATAACTAATATGTGCAGATGGATAGAGTGTCGTAAGACACTCTATTTTTAATATGCAGATGGGGAAAGGTGAGGTCATGATACTGAAAGAAATACATCACATTGCAATTATAGGAAGTGATTATGAAAAATCAAAGCATTTCTATGTGGATCAGCTAGGATTTGAAATCATTCGGGAAAATTACAGAAAAGAAAGAGACGACTATAAAATTGATCTGTGTATGGGAGATTTGGAGTTAGAATTATTTATTATCAAAGACTGTCCGCAAAGGCCAAGCTATCCGGAAGCATATGGACTTCGGCATTTGGCATTTCGAGTACAGTCTGTGGAAGAAACGGTGGAGCATCTTCATGGGCTTGGAATTGAGACAGAACCTATTCGAACGGATGCATTTACAGGAAAGAAAATGACATTTTTCTTTGATCCGGATGGACTGCCGCTGGAGCTACATGAGTGATTGAAAAGTCTTAAAATGCAGGAATTCAAATCTAAAATTTCAAAAACTTTAACAAGTCAAAGTATTAAAACATTGAAATTTGATGCAAGAAATTCTTGACAATCAGAAAATATCACTATAATATATGAATTGGACAAGATGTCTGTTAAAACCCGGATGCAATTTGTCTGTTCGGGTATTTCTATTTTCAGGAGGTAATAATGATGTCATACGTTGATGAAGTAATTGATTTAGTGGTAAAGAAAAATCCTGCAGAGCCGGAATTTCACCAGGCAGTCAAAGAAGTGTTGGAATCCCTGCGAGTGGTAGTAGAAGCGAATGAGGAAAAGTTCCGAAAAGATGCACTTCTGGAAAGACTGGTTGAACCGGAAAGACAGTTTAAATTCCGTGTGCCGTGGGTAGATGACAACGGACAGGTGCATGTGAATACAGGATATCGTGTACAGTTCAACAGTGCAATCGGACCATACAAGGGCGGTCTGAGACTTCATCCTTCTGTAAATCTTGGAATTATCAAGTTCCTTGGTTTTGAGCAGATTTTCAAGAACTCTCTGACAGGACTTCCAATCGGTGGAGGAAAAGGTGGTTCTGATTTTGATCCAAAAGGAAAATCAGACAGAGAGATCATGACATTCTGCCAGAGTTTTATGACAGAATTATGCAAATATATCGGCGCTGATACAGATGTTCCGGCAGGAGATATCGGTACAGGCGCAAGAGAGATTGGATATATGTTCGGCCAGTATAAGAGAATCCGCGGAGTATACGAAGGGGTTCTGACAGGAAAGGGACTTTCTTATGGTGGATCTCTTGCAAGAAAAGAAGCAACAGGATATGGACTTCTTTATCTGACACAGGAAATGCTGAAATTAAACGGAATGGAACTGGCAGGAAAGACAGTTGCTGTTTCCGGTTCCGGAAATGTTGCAATCTATGCGACAGAGAAAGCACAGCAGCTCGGAGCAAAAGTTGTGACAGTCAGCGATTCTACAGGATGGGTATATGATCCGGAAGGTATCGATCTGGCGGCACTCAAAGAGATCAAAGAAGTAAAACGTGCAAGACTTACCGAATATAAAAATTATCGTCCAAACGCAGAGTACCATGAAGGAAGAGGCGTATGGAGCGTAAAAGTGGA
>ERZ1106969.1348-NODE-1348-length-17640-cov-6.368382_pt1 | contig 17640 bp, 15 predicted proteins | sample MGYA00403685_ERZ1106969 | MGnify/ENA primary metagenome ERZ1106969 (study PRJEB35170, sample SAMEA104062416) | human gut metagenome | biome: human gut; feature: human-associated habitat; material: faeces | place: Denmark | collected 2012-05-18 ... | reverse complement strand
AAGGGGAGTCTGACGAGAAGAAAGAAGACGCCAATCCCATGGAAACAGCAGATGCAGACGTTACTGCATTGATCACGAGCTATTATCAGGCTCTGGGGGAAAAAGATATTGCAACGCTGAAGACTCTGGAAGATGATTTCACACCGTCTGATGAGTCAAAAGTCACAAATTTGAAAGATTATATCGAAGGGTATGAAGTAGGCGATGTGTACACGAAGAAAGGTATGACAGATGATTCTTACGTGGTTTACGCCTGTTTCTCGTATATCTGTCAGGGCGTTGAGACCAAGGCCCCTGCACTGACTCAGTTCTATGTATATAAGAACAGCGAAGGAAACTGGGTGATCAATAACGGAGCTTTACAGGATTCTGAGATTTCCGCATATATGGAAAAACAGTTATCAGACAGTGATGTTTCAGCTCTTATAAAGAAGGTGCAGAATGAACTGGATCAGGCACAGCAATCTGATCCGTCTCTTGAAGAATTCCTGAATGGTCTTGGGGAGGAAGCAGGTGTGTCAACAGAGGCAGAAGATGGCACGATGCTTACTGCTTCGGAGGAATGTAATGTACGCGCAGAAGCCAGCACAGATGCTGATATCCTTGGCGTGATCTCAGCAGGTGATCAGGTTCAGAAGACAGGTACTGATGGTGAATGGGTTCAGATCGACTACGACGGTCAGACCGGATACATCAGAGGAGATTTACTTGAATAAAATTGAATATGGAACGTAAAAAATACAGGCGGTTATCCTTGTGGTAACTGCCTGTATTTTTACGTTCCGTTTTTCTGACATTGTTCTTGTCAGCTTCTGCTGGAGATTTTGCTGTTCTTATTACTTTTCGCAACTTCCGCAAGGGACTTACTTGATTCGATTAAATTCACCGTATGTAACTCCTGTCGATAATTCTGTCTGATGCAGGGAAGCCAGTTCGTGCACTGTTACAAGCTGATAGCCTTCTTCGATAAGCTGCGGGATTAGAATCTCGGCTGCATCTACAGAGGTGCTGAAGATATCGTGCATCAGAATAATGGAACCATCTTTTACATTATTCATGACTTCCTCAACCGTAGATTCCACATCCTGCGTTTTCCAGTCCAGAGTGTCAATGGACCACAGAATCATCGGGGTTCCCACAGTTGATTTTACCGTATCATTAACAGATCCATATGGCGGGCGGACCACCGAAGCTCCCTCACCTGTAAGATTTACAAGCTGTTCATCCACTCTTGCAATTTCTGAACTGATCTCATCCGAAGAAAGAGTCGCCAGATCCTTATGGTCATAAGTGTGGTTTCCAAGTTCACAGCCCAGTTTCTTCATGCGTTTTACTTCGTCCGGAAAACTGGCAATCTCAGTACCCACCATAAAGAAAGTTGCCTTTGCATTATTTTCTTCCAGACAGTCCAGAAGACGGCCTGTAAAAGAGCTGGGACCATCATCAAAAGTAAGGGCAACCGACTTCTTTGCCGTAGATGTACCGGACTTGTCAGAGGTAGCTGACTTATCTGAAGATTTCTTCTTTGAAGATTTTTTCTTTGGCGTATAACCTTTCAGAGAACCATCTGTATCCAGTTCATAAGTTTTCTTATCTATTATCACAGTCCCTGTCTGCAGAATACCATCCATATCAAAATAATACCGCTTCTTTCCGATATCTGTCCAGCCTATCTGCATAATACCGGTCTCATCCATATAGTACTGTTTCCCGTCTGTATCTGTGAACCATCCTGTGTATGGCTTATCATCTACCAAAAACATCCAGTTACTTCCACTGGAAGCCCAGCTGCCCTCTGATGCCTCAGGCGAGATATCAGTGCTTAATGCAGGACCGCCCGGAGAAGCTTCAGATGAATCTGAAGAAGTGCGTCCAAACAGTTTCCCGGAAGAAGAATCCGTAAAATTATCATTGCTATCAGTCAATGTTTCCTCAGAAGTAAACTCCGCAGAATCCTGATCTTCTGACACGAAAGCTCCGGCATCGCTGATGGCATCTGCCTGTGAAGTCACAGCGGAAGAACGGGTGAAAATTCCTCCAAGTATCAGACACAGAATAACAGAAAGTGCGATCAGCCACCGGTTTGTACGTGGTAAATGCTCTGACATGAAAGCCTCCTTTTTGATAAAATCAGTGACAAAAAAGATATCCTGTCATTCGATATCATACAATAAAATCTGACAAAATACAAGGCGATTCCCCATTCCTGCCCTTTTGAAAAAAATTCCAGAAAAATTCCATCAAAATTTCACCGTTGATAAGATGTACAAAAAATTATATAATAGAGCAATGGACGAAAAAATCAGAATAAACAAATATTTAAGCGAGGCAGGCATATGCTCCAGACGGGAAGCCGACCGGATGATCGAAGAGGGAAGGATTACGGTAAACGGAAAAAAAGCAGAAAGCGGTCAGAAAGTCAGCCTGGAAGATGAGGTCTGTGCAGACAATATACCTGTCCATAAAAATGAAAAAAAAGTACTGCTTCTTTTTAACAAACCCAGAGGGATCGTGTGCAGTACAAAGCAGCAGTTTGATGAGACGACGGTAACAGATTATCTGGATTATCCTCTGCGTGTTTATCCTGTGGGCAGACTGGATAAAGAATCACAGGGCCTTCTCCTTCTGACAAATGAAGGAGATCTGGTCAATAAGATCATGCGCGCCGGAAACTATCATGAGAAAGAATATTTTGTGACAGTGAATAAGCCGGTGGACAGGGAATTTGTCCGAAGGATGAGCAAGGGAGTCCCTGTTCTTGATACGGTGACCAGACCATGCAGAGTGGTGCAGACAGGAGAATGCAGCTTTCGGATCATTCTGACACAGGGACTGAACCGGCAGATCCGCAGAATGTGCCGGTATCTGGGATATGAGGTACAGAAGCTGAAAAGGATCAGGATCATGAATCTGACTCTGGACGGGATCAGAGAAGGCGAATACAGAGAGATCACAGCACAGGAGTGGGAAGAACTGAACCATTTACTGGAATCTTCCACAAGTGAAACAGTGATCAGAACAGGAGAACAGAATGGAAACAGCAGCGATCATGCGAATGAAAGAGCTGGTGCAAAAGCTGGACAGGGCAGCAAAGGCGTATTACCAGCAGGATACAGAGATCATAAGCAACAGAGAGTACGATCAGATGTACGACGAGCTTCAGGCTCTGGAGAAAGAGACAGGCACTGTTCTGGCAAACAGCCCAACCGTAAGCGTAGGGTACGAGGCAGTTGACCAGCTTCCAAAAGAAGAACACGAATCCCCCATGCTGTCTCTGGACAAGACTAAGGACAGAGAAGTTCTGAGGGAATTTATCGGGGAACACAAAACGCTTCTGTCATGGAAGCTGGACGGACTGACGATTGTTCTTACCTACGAGAATGGAGGACTTGCCAAAGCAGTTACACGTGGAAACGGTGTGACAGGAGAGGTTGTCACCAATAATGCCAGAGTATTTAAGAACGTTCCTCTTAAAATCCCGTATCAGGGAAGACTGGTGTTGCGTGGGGAAGCGATCATTACCTATTCGGACTTTGAACGGATCAATGAATCCATAGAAGACGTTGATGCGAAATACAAGAATCCGAGAAACTTATGCAGCGGTTCTGTCCGCCAGTTAAACAATGAGATCACAGCCCGCAGGAATGTGCGTTTCTACGCATTTACGCTGGTAAGCGCCGACGGGGTTGATTTCCATAATTCAAGAGCCCGGCAGTTTGAATGGCTGAAAGAACAGGGATTTGATGTAGTGGAATACAGGAAAGTCACAGCTTCAACGCTGGATGAAGCCATGGAATATTTTTCAACTGCGATCACTGAGAATGATTTTCCGTCAGACGGACTGGTTGCTCTTTATGATGATATTGCGTACGGAGATTCCCTTGGAAGAACAGCGAAATTTCCCAGAAATGCTTTTGCATTCAAATGGGCAGATGAGATCAGAGAAACCCATCTTCTGGAGATCGAATGGAGCCCGTCAAGAACAGGGCTGATCAATCCGGTGGCTGTTTTTGAACCGGTTGAGCTGGAGGGAACCACTGTGAGCCGCGCCAGCGTACACAATGTGAGCATTCTAAAAGAATTGCAGCTTGGTATCGGGGATACGATCACTGTATATAAAGCAAATATGATCATTCCGCAGATTGCAGAAAACCTCACACGCAGCAGTAAACTGGAAATTCCGGATACTTGCCCTGCATGTGGCCATGGAACACAGATACAGAAGGTAAATGATGTGGAGGCACTTTACTGTACAAATCCTGACTGTGCCGCAAAGAAGATCAAATCCTTTGCACTTTTTGCAAGCAGGGATGCCATGAACATTGACGGACTGTCAGAAGCAACACTGGAGAAATTCATTGCAAGAGGCTTTATTCATGATTTCGGAGATATTTTTGAGATTGGAAAGCATCGTGATGAGATCGTGGAGATGGACGGATTCGGGGAGAAATCCTTTGAGAACCTGATGACCAGCCTTGATAAAGCTAAGGAGACTACTCTTGCGAAGGTGATCTACAGCCTTGGAATCGCCAATATCGGTCTTGCCAATGCAAAAGTGATCTGCAGGCATTTTGATGATGATCTGGAGAAGATCCGTCATGCAGATAAAGAGGAGATCAGCTCTATTGATACCATCGGACCGGTAATTGCCGGAAGTCTGACTGATTATTTTTCAAACGAGGATAATAACAGAAAACTGGATCATCTGATGAGCCATCTGACTGTTAAGAAAGAAGAAAAGACAGGTGAGCAGATTTTCCGGAACATGAATTTCGTTATCACAGGAAGTGTGGAGCACTTTGCAAACAGAGCACAGGCAAAGGAATTTATTGAGTCTCTGGGAGGCAAGGTGACCGGATCAGTAACATCGAAGACGAACTACCTGATCAATAATGACACAACTTCCAATTCTTCAAAGAATAAAAAAGCCAAAGAACTGGGAATTCCAATCCTTTCGGAAGAAGATTTCCTGAAGATGGCACAACAATAAAAAAATAAGAACAGGAGATAAGATAATGCCAATTAAAATACAGAGCGATCTGCCAGTAAAAGAGATTCTGGAAAAAGAAAATATTTTCGTGATGGATGAGTCACGTGCATCCCATCAGGATATCCGCCCCATTCAAATCCTCATTCTGAACCTGATGCCTCTGAAAGAGGAGACAGAGCTTCAGCTTCTGCGTTCCCTTTCCAACACACCGCTGCAGGTGGATGTCACCTTTATGGCAGTACAGAGCCATGAAGCGAAGAATACATCTGTGAGTCATCTGAATAAATTTTATCAGACATTTCCGGAACTGAAAAATAACAAATATGATGGAATGATCATCACAGGTGCTCCTGTAGAGCAGATGGAATTCGAAGAGGTAGACTACTGGAAGGAACTGGTAGAGATCATGGACTGGACAAACACCCATGTTACCTCCACCATTTATCTGTGCTGGGCTGCGCAGGCAGGACTCTACCACCACTATGGACTGAAAAAACGCAAACTTGATAAGAAGATGTTCGGTCTTTTCTGGCATAAAGTGATGAACCGTAAGATTCCGCTGGTACGCGGATTCGACGATATGTTCCTTGCACCTCATTCCAGACATACGGAAGTTCCCATCGAGGATATCCATAACTGTAAAGAACTGACAGTGCTTGCTGAATCCGATGAAGCAGGGCTTTTCCTTGCAATGGCAGACGGTGGCCGCAAGATCTTTGTAATGGGACATCCTGAATATGATCGTGTGACTCTTGACGGTGAGTACAAACGTGATGTCAGCAAAAACCTGCCCATCGAAATCCCGGAGAATTATTACAAAGACAACAACCCGGAAAACAGACCGCTCCTTATGTGGAGAGCACATGCGAACAACCTGTATACAAACTGGCTGAATTACTATGTCTACCAGTCAACTCCATTCGACCTGTACGGAACACCGGATTTTGAGCATATTTAGGGGATTTGCAGGAAATACTGATTTCACGTATCTTACCGTATTTTTACATAATTTCACGCGAAAATGGAGTAAAAATGGGGTATAACATATATCTAACAATGTATAATAGGGAATTTCACACAGTAAATGCCTGATATTGCCAATTGAATATTTTAAACATCTGAATAAGTCCATGTACTTGTATAACTACAGGTATGTGGGCTTATTTTAGTGCTTAAAAATAATAGGTAAACCTGATAACAATAGATCAGTAACTACGAAAATTGATTCTAAATCAAGTACAAAATCTAATCCAGATGATTATAGATTTATAAAAGATTCATATGTGAAACAATCTGATCCTGCAATGAATGGATTATCTCAGAGAATGGGAACACCTTCTCATTTAGAATATTTGCATATGAAAGAAAATGATACAAAACGTCATAAGAGCAGATGTATAGAGTATGATAACAAGAAAGACATTTGTATGTGTACAGATTCAGCAAATTATTTATTGAAATGTGGTGGATCAAGTCACTGTAAATATTATAGGGAAGAAACATTAATAAAAAATGATGATACGGAATCTACTATAAAAAAGAAACCAGTAATAAAAGTAATTCCAAAGAATGATATAAAACTGTGTCCTGTATGCAAAATTGGAACTAAAAAGGAATCATTAATTGTTAATTATTTGGAAAATGGGAAGAACAAACGGAACTTGTTGACATCATATCATTGTGAAGTATGTAAATCTTCCTATATTCCAGATTCTTTATATCGTACTTATACAGCGCATAAAGATAAGAACAATATAGATGTGGAATTTGTAATGGAACAGGTAGCACAACAGTAGGATAACGGAAGGGAACTAAAACAGTCATCCGTATAACCATCCCCGTCCTTCACAGAATCAATTCTATGCTGAAATTCCTTATATATGGCCTTAAATTCTGGACGAAAACCATCTACCCTAACAACTTTACCCTTAAAGCATTTGCGTTGAAATTTGATGGTTATTTCTTTTGTATATTGTGAAGAAATGAGTATAAGATGACTGCTGCTACACTGATATCTATATCTGTTTTGTCAGAATCAAAAAACAGGTTGCTGAATAGACATAATCTATATTATAATACAAGCATAAGAAACTGAAATTTACAAAAATGAACAGGAGTGAGAGCAGTGCCAGAAATATCATTGTTTTACGGAATACGTGTTACCATGTATTATAATGATCATATGCCACCACATTTCCATGCAGAATATAATGGACAAAAAGCATTAGTAGATATTAATAACATTCAAGTGATTCGAGGTTCATTACCAAATAAACAACTTAGACTTATATTGGCGTGGTGTACTATCCATCAGGATGAACTGATGCAAAACTGGGAACTTGCAAAAGATATGAAGCCATTAAATAGAATTAATCCGCTTATCTAAAGGGGGAAATCATATGAACGAATATTTTCCGACAGTAGTACAGGTGATACCATTGGATAACTTTCATGTGCAGGTATTCTTTGATGACGGTAAGATTGTAGACTATGATGCTACAGAAGATTTGAAAGCAGAAATATTTAAGCCATTAAGAGATATTGATGCATTTAAAGAAGCTTGTACCGTTATGAATGGTACTCTTGCATGGGATCTTTCTGGCAACAGAGATGAATCCAGTTGTATTGATATTGATCCGTTTACTGTATATAAGTTAGAATCCATTAATAATCTGATTGCTTGAATAATGTGATCACAATTTAATATGAGCAGCATGAAAGCCCTCGGGAGTTAATCCTGGGGGGGGCTTTTGGTATAGCCAAATCCGGTGAAGTATGTTATTATATGCATCAGTTCTCAGAATCGGGAATATTCAGTTGAGATAAGAAAGGACACAACAATCATATGAACATAGGAAACAATATAGGAAATATCATGAAGATCACAGGCGCATGGAACACCTTTAAGAGCAATCATCCCAAGTTCCCGGCATTCTGTCAGGCAGTTTCACGCAAAGGGCTTAAAGAAGGAAGCATCATTGAAATTGCGATCACCACTCCTGAGGGAGAGAAGATTGAGACAAACCTGAAAGTAAAGGACAGTGACCTGGAATTACTGAAACAGTTGTCTGAACTGAAAATGTGAAAAAGTTTACAAAAATTTTATTTGAATAACAGGTATAAATCTGCTATAGTATTCTATGTTGGTTAAGTTGATTATTATTCGTTCCCATATATAAGAATGATAGGTTCTCAAAAGAAAGAAGAGGAAGAAAATTGCGTAAAAAATCACATATTTTATTAGCAAGATACCTTGCGGATCAGATGCAGACCACAGCAAGCCTGCAGTCTCACAGAAAGGCTTTCTGCCTGGGCAGCATTCTGCCGGATATCAAACCGTCCTTTATCACCAGAAGACACGAGTTCTACGGAACATTTGAAGATGTCAAGAACCGGATGAAAGAACTGGCAGATATCAGACCGGACGAGAGTAACCAGAGAGTTTACTGGCGGCGGTTCGGCGAAGTGATCCACTATATGGCGGATTATTTTACCTTTCCTCATAACAAAACATATACAGGAAGCTTCAGCCAGCATAATCATTATGAGAAAGTACTTAAGAACAGACTGAAAGAATGTATACAGCAGGGAGAAGCACATGCATATCTGGAACCGGCCATCCGCTTCGCAGATTTCCCCACCCTGATCGATTATATCGAAGCTACTCATGAGAAATACCTCAACAAGCTCCGCAGCGTGGAAGAGGATATCCGCTTTATCCTGAATATGTGTTTTCAGGTAGTGCAGGGACTGATACAGATCTGCATTGGTAATAAGAACTTTGCAGGAGCCATTCAGGCAGCCTGACAGAGATACGCTAAGAATACAGGAAGGCTGTGTGGAAATCATATCCGCACAGCCTTCCTGCATTCTGAAATATATCTTTCTCACTGCTTGATTCGGTTAAAATGTGACAAAAAAATGAATTTTGGTCAAATCTGGAATTTACCTGCCTTGAGCTGTTGATTTCAAAAAATGATTATGCTAGAATAAAACAGGTTAATATTTTGGGATAATTTACTTATGAAATAACATAATAATGTGAAAAGTAATTTAGACAGTATGCCCTTATAAACAGGGGGTAAGGACATGCTCACAGTAAGAAGGGAGCAATTTAGATATATGAAAAACAAGTATCTTACCAGATTCTTATGTCTGACATTGATGTCAGGAATGGTATTATCCGGTCCTGCGTCCGTACTTGCAGCAGAGGATACTGCTGCGTATACAGCAGACGGTTCTGATTTCAGCGATTCCGGTGATTTTGATTCAGGATCAGAGGATCCGGCGCCGGCAGATCCGACTCCTGCAGAGCCAACACCTGCGCCGGTAGATCCGACACCTGCAGACCCGACACCTGCACCGGTAGATCCGACACCAACAGATCCGACACCAACACCTGCAGAGCCAACACCTGCACCGGCAGATCCGACTCCGACACCAACAGATCCGACTCCGACACCTGCGAATCCTACACCAACACCGTCTTCACAGATTACGAAGGCAGCCCAGGATGTGATCGACAGAATCAATGAGTTGAACGCACAGACCATCACGCTGGAGAAGAAAGCCACTGTTCAGAGCATCCGCACTGCATATAATGCCCTGTCTGATACAGAGAAGGCACAGGTTTCTAATTATAATCTGCTGGTTCAGGCAGAAGCGACTATTGCTCAGCTGGAAGCGCAGAAGAACAATGCGAATACGAATAATCCATTTACGAGTAATACCAGTGCTGCACAGACCGGAACTCCGGTATATTATGCGTCCAATATCCACGCAGGTAAGGATTTCTATCTGGACAGCCTGAAGAATAACTACAATCTGACCTTCTCAGATGATTTCGCTTCTGTTATGGATGAGATCGAGAAGGAATATAAAGAGAAGAACAAAGTAGCAGATGCCAGCGATGTAAACGGCAGCAAGACCACCACATCTGCAGACAGTCTTCTGGTAAGAAACTGGCAGGATATCCTTGCAGTCTATGTATATCAGCAGAGCCAGGACGGAAAAACAGAATTTACTCTGGATTCCTCCTGCAAGAAAGACCTTGCGAAAATCTTTGCAGAGATGAACCCGATCGTAAGGGACAAGCAGGATATCACTCACGTTACATACGCTAATCGTAAAATCAACTACTATATTAAGAAAAATAAAATCGCAAAGAAGGATCGTACGATCCTTAAGAAATATGTGGAAACAGACTGCAAACTCCTCTGCGCGGTAGTAACAGCTGCCAACGGTTTTGTCCGCGAGAGCGTAGGAGATGATGTTTCCGAGGAAAGAGTAAATGTTATCTCCGCAGCCTATTCACTGGTTGGTAAAGTCGGTTACTTCTGGGGCGGCAAATCCACAGTGATCGGTGAAGATCCAGGCTGGGGAACCAGCGAGAAGGTATCAGCCGAGGGAAGCAAGAGCACCGGAACCATCCGCGCATACGGACTGGACTGTAGTGGTTTTGTCACCTGGGCAGTGATCAACGGATATCAGGATAAAGCAATGCAGGAAGCTGTAGGCGACGGAACTTCCGATCAATGGGAGAAAGCAAACGTGGTAACTGAGGCAGATGCACAGCCCGGAGATCTGGTGTTCCAGAAAGGACCGGAAGCAGGAAGCGATAATCATGTAGGTATTCTCTGCGGTAAAACAGACGCAGGTGACTGGATTGCAGTACACTGCTCCTCCGGCAAGAATGGAGTAACAGTAGGCGAAGCATACAGTGCAAGCTTCCGTTACATCCGCCAGCCATCCTTCTACCCGACACAGGAACAGATTCAGGAAATGCAGAGCAGCAGTACGGTAAGCATAACAACAGGTGATGCAGCAGCTTCCACAGGAACAGATATCTTTTCTGCAAATGTGACAGTAAGCAATACTCTGCAGAATGCGATGAAGGCAAATACTTCTGACTCAACAGGATTTACAGCATCAGAATCCACTGGAAAGACTTCCATCTTTCCGGATAAGATTGACCTGTCAAAAGAAAAGGTCGCTGTATTCAAGGCAAAATAAAAACATATAAAAGAAGAGAAAATCATGAAGAAGAACAGAAACTGCAGTCAACTTATGTAAAGATTGATGAAAAGCATTAAACTTGGTTCCGCAGTATTATCAACTGAATGTTACTGTGGAACCTTTTCATGTCCGCATGATATTATTTCACCTGCGTATCCCTGACAGTTCGTCTTCTATCCACTTATCTGTGTTGAAATTGCTGTCAAAGAACCTGACGATTACGCCATAGGGTTCTGTGTCACTGTTAAATGCGTTGGCTTCATCTGTATCTACGTGCATTGCCAGGTGATAATTTCTGTGAACTCTGACCACTACATCTGCGTAGATAAGTGCACGTCCGTAGCTTTTGGTGAGGACGAATACTTCGTCGTTGTCTTTGATGTGCAGAGCAAGTGCTTCATCCGGAGTCATGTGGATGTGGCGTTTGGCCACGATGACACCTTTGGGGATTTCAATATCCCCATATGGACCGGATAAAATACAGCCGGGAGTTCCTTCTATATCACCGGACTGGCGTATTACGCTTGGAATCCCCAGTTTTCTGGTGTCTGTAAGGGACATTTCTACCTGCGTGTTTTTACGGAAAGGACCGAGAAGTGCCATATTTTCGAAGGCACCTTTCGGTCCTTTGACAGCTACTCTTTCCTGGCACAGATATTGCCCAGGCTGACTTAATTCTTTGATAAAATGTGGTTTGCTTCCCTCTCCGAATAGTTTTTCAAAATCTTCCTGCGAGATATGCAAGTGTCTGGCAGAAGTTTCTATTGGTATTTTAATGCTCATTTATTACAATACTCCCTCAATATGTTACTTGTGTATCTCTGTCAGGCATCCTGTTATCTGACAGGACGCAAGTCAGTTATACTTATTTTTCAGTCTATCTCTTTATGTAGAAATATGCAATATATATCTTTGAAAATTAAGAATGGAATTCAATCTGTAAACTTTACGCTAAAATAGTTTCATGGTATTATGAAAGCAGATAATATCGTGAAACTATTTTTAGTCATAAAAGCAATAAATTAACGAACAGTATCCGGGAGAATATAAGGTTATGAAGGACAGGAAGCGTGTTGCTGTGAACAGAGTAACACTAACTTAAAAGGTAAAGAGTAAACAGTGGGTTATTTTTATATGTTTACAAAGTGACAAGTTCTGAGATATAATAAAAAGAAAAATAGCGGATAAAATTCTGAATATAACAAAATCAAATCAGATAATAATGCACAGGAATCTACCGAATTGTATATTGCTGTCTGATATAATATTACATTAAAAATGATGACAACCAAGAAGGATTATTGAATGAGCAAAAAGAGATTTTCCGGGCTGCGTCTGATTCTTATGGTACCTGTGGTGGTGCTTGTGGCCGGTGGACTGATCATCGGTGGGAGAGCTTTGCAGGAGCCGGGGGAAGTAAGGACTCTTAAGAAGCAGGAGGTAGCGCAGACGGATGAAGGACATCAGGAGTATTATTTCGGCCTTCTTAATGAGGATGAACAGAGAGGCTACCGTGAGATCCTGGAGGGAATCAGAAGCTTTGAGGATAAATTTTATCTGTCTCTCTCAGGAGATAATGAGATAGACAGAGTGTATCATGCAGTGCTGAAGGATCATCCGGAGCTGTTCTGGGTACATAACCGGGAGAAAGTTTATAAGACGACTTATTCGGGCAGAGAATACTGTCAGTTTTCTCCGGGATATACTTATACAGAGGAGCAGAGACAGGAGATCACGCAGGCTATGGAGAATGCGTATCAGGAGGTGTTATCGCAGATTCCGGATGGTGCTGATGATTACACGAAGGTAATGACTGTTTATACTTATGTCATAGACAATACAGAATATGTGATCTCTGATGATGACCAGAGTATAGCAGGAGCTTTCTGGAAGAAACAGGCGGTATGTGCGGGCTATGCGGGAGCAGTGCAGTATCTGCTGGAGCGTCTGGATATCCCCTGTATTTATGTGGAGGGTGATGCTGCAAACAGTACCCAGGGACATGCCTGGAATATTGTAGAGCTGAACGGACAGTATTATTATGTGGATGCCACCAATGGGGACCAGCCGGACTTTCTGGAGGGTGATGCCACGCTGCTGGCAGAGCATAAGACAACGATCTATGATTATCTGTGTCCGTTCCCACAGGAGTACGAGGAGAATTATACGGCCTCTGATGAGTTTCCTGTTCCTGCGTGTACAGCGACTGACATGAATTTCTATGTGAGAAACGGCGCCTGTTTTGATACCTATGACTGGAGCAGTGTATATGACCTGTGCAGACTGCGCATTGACAGTGATGCTGCGGTGGTACGCTTTAAGTTTGGCAGCCAGGAGGCTTATGATGAGGCATATATGGATCTGATCGACAGTAATCATATCCAGAATATCGCAAAATATTATATGGAAGTCCATGGGCTGTCACAGATTTCCTATCATTACGGCGTGATCGACAATATGAAGACCTTATACTTCATGTTCTGACGGGTTTAGTTCAGTTGAGAAGACTCCCGCTTCTATCAGTGAGTTGATTATAAACTTATCTCAGTGGCAGTCTGATCTCCGACTGAAATAAATGCCCCGCGAGGATGTGCGACGGTTCTAAGAGAAATGTGTCAGTTGATGATAAGGAACGCTATAAATATATAACTAAAAGGAGTGACTGAAAATTATGGTTAATATGACAGATATATTTGGAAATGCGCTGAGTATTGCCGGGAGTTTTATGGATTCAGATCTGGTGAATCGTTTTATGATGGTAATATTTGCAGTGATCCTTGTGTTTGGAGTGCTGAACTGTATTCTGGGATACAGGCTTCTGCGTTTCTGGATGATGCTGGGAGGTTTTCTGGTAGGCGGCGGTCTTGCGCTGGTGGTTGTACATACAATGGGAATACAGGAGAAATCAACAATGCTGATCGCAGCACTGGCGACAGGAGTTGTGTTCGCAGTGATTGCATTTCTGATCTATAAGGCAGGTGTGTTTATCCTGGCAGCAGGTATCGGCTGGGCGGCCAGTATTTATTTCCTGCATCCTACCAGCTCCGCAGTATTTTTTGCATGTATTCTGATCGGCGTAGCTCTTGGTTCCATGGCGGTGAAATACTGCAGGGAAGTGCTGATCGTGGCTACAAGTTTGATCGGTGGTATTATGGCAGGGGTTTCCCTTGCACAGCTTGGAAATCTGGCAGATATTCCCTATGGACTGGGAATGAGTGTGGGATTTGCAGTTCTGGGTATGTTGATTCAGTTTGCTATCAACAAACCGGTTTCTGATGAAGAGGATGAAGAAACGGTTGATGAAGAAAGCACTGAGCAGATTTACAGGCGAAATCAGGACCTGAGACAAGATCAGAGTTTTGAGCAGTCTCAGGACAGAGACATGGAGGAATCAATATATGCCAGAGGACAGAAAGGACAGGCGAGAAAAAATGGCAAAAGAAGCTAAGACAAATGCAATGAGAATGCTGGACAGACAGAAGGTTAAATATGAGGCGTTCTCCTATGAATGTGATGAATTTATTGACGGGATCCACAGTGCGGATAAGATCGGTGCACCTTATGACCAGTCTTTTAAGACTCTGGTAATGGAAGGAAAGAGCGGCGGTTATTTCGTTTTTGTAGTTCCGATTGAAAAGGAAGTTGACCGTAAGGCGGCTGCAAAGGCTGTCGGTGAGAAGACAGTGGACATGATCCATGTGAAGGATATCACAAAGATTACCGGATATGTGAGAGGCGGCTGCAGTCCGCTGGGAATGAAGAAACCTTATCCTGTTGTGTTTGATGCATCTGCAGGAGAATTTGAAGAGATTTATGTGAGTGGCGGCCGTATCGGACTGACACTGAAGGTTCCCCTTGCTGATCTGCTTAAGGTGACAGGCGGAAAGCTGGCGGATATTATCATGAAGACAGAATAAAATAACAGGGTACGGCTAAGCCGTACCCTGTATTTTATTCTTTAGTTATCGGAAGCGTCCTCTTCGTTGATCTCGAATACGTGACGTTTCTTAGCCATCTCATCACTTGCCAGATATTCATCGTAAGTAGTGATCTTGTCGATCATGGTTCCGTTTGGAAGGATTTCCATGATACGGTTGGCTGTTGTCTGTACGAACTGATGGTCATGTGAGGTGAAAAGGATAACACCCGGGAATTTGATCAGACCGTTGTTCAGTGCTGTGATGCTCTCCATGTCGAGGTGGTTGGTTGGCTCATCAAGGATGAGAATGTTTGCACCGGAGATCATCATCTTGGAAAGAAGACAGCGGACTTTCTCACCACCGGAAAGAACGCGTACACGTTTGATGCCGTCTTCACCGGGGAAGAGCATACGTCCGAGGAATCCACGAACATAAGTAGCATCCTTGATCTCGGAATACTGTGTCAGCCAGTCTGTAATAGTAAGGTCATTATCGAACTCTGCAGTGTTGTCCTTAGGGAAATATGCCTGGGAAGTGGTAACACCCCATTTATAATTTCCTTCATCCGGTTCCATTTCACCGACCAGGATCTTAAACAGAGTAGTGATTGCCTGTTCGTTAGCACCAACAAAAGCTACTTTGTCATCATGACCGAGTGTGAAAGAAATGTTATCCAGAACTTTTACACCGTCGATGGTCTTGGAAAGGTTCTCCACCATAAGGACTTCGTTACCGATCTCGCGGTTTGGACGGAAGTCGATGTATGGGTATTTACGGCTGGACGGACGCATATCGTCAAGCTGGATCTTTTCCAGGGCACGTTTACGGGAAGTCGCCTGTTTGGACTTGGAAGCGTTGGCACTGAATCGGGAAATAAATTCCTGAAGTTCTTTGATCTTTTCTTCTTTCTTCTTGTTGGCTTCCTTCATCTGTTTGATGAGGAGCTGGCTGGACTCAAACCAGAAGTCGTAGTTTCCGGCATAGAGCTGAATCTTGCCGTAGTCGATGTCTGCTGTATGAGTACATACTTTATTTAAGAAGTAACGGTCATGGGATACAACGATGACAGTGTTGTCAAAGTTGATCAGGAATTCTTCGAGCCATTCAATAGCGGGCAGGTCAAGGTGGTTGGTAGGCTCATCCAGAAGAAGAATGTCCGGATTACCAAACAGTGCCTGCGCCAGAAGAACTTTAACCTTCTGGCTTCCTGTAAGGTCAGCCATCTGGGAATAGTGGAGATCGGTTTCAATTCCAAGACCATTCAGAAGAGTAGCAGCATCAGATTCTGCTTCCCATCCGTTCATCTCTGCAAATTCACCTTCCAGTTCACTGGCACGGATACCGTCTTCATCAGTGAAGTCCGCTTTTGCATAGATAGCATCTTTTTCTTTCATGATCTCATACAGTCTCTTGTTACCCATGATAACAGTATCCAGAACTGTATATGCATCATATTTGAAGTGATCCTGCTGCAGGAAAGAGAGACGCTGGCCGGGAGTGATAACAACGTCACCGTTGGTAGGCTCTAACTGTCCGGAAAGGATTTTAAGGAATGTGGACTTACCGGCACCGTTTGCACCGATGAGACCGTAGCAGTTGCCCTCAGTAAATTTGATATTTACATCTTCGAAGAGGGCCTTTTTACCTACGCGCAATGTAATATTGTTTGCTGAAATCATATCATACCTCTTTTTCGTGAAATTATTGTTTTGCAGTAACTGTCCGGCAGATTGTTTATGGAAAACGTATCTTTCGCAGGAAACAGTTACATTATTTCCTATTATATAAGTTACAACCGCTTATCATTGTACCGTAAATTGGGAAATTTGCAACTGTTTTTTGCTTTTTTGGGTTCTTTTATTTACAAAAAAAAGAAGCACTGTTATAATATAGAATAAATATAGCCTCTTGACAGACAGAAATATGAGGCATTGATATGACAGAAATAACGATTACTGTTTCCATTGTTTTATGCAAAACAGCGATGTGGACAGTAAAGGATAATTAATTTTAGAGAGGTTGCAAAGACTATGTTTATTACAAGAGAGTGCGATTATGCAGTTCGAGTGGTACGTGCGCTTTGGGGAGAGAGCAGACTGAGCGTATCCGATATCTGTGAGAAAGAAGCAATCACAGCTCCTTTTGCCTATAAGATCCTGAAGAAACTTCAGAAGGCAGAGATCGTGAAGGGATACAGAGGCGTACATGGTGGTTATTCTCTGAACAGGGGACTGGATGAGCTGACTTTATATGAGGTTTATTCGGCGATTGATCCGGAGATGTTTATCATCGAATGTCTGGATCCGAAATATAACTGTGTCAGAGACGGACAGGGTGGATTGCCATGTCTGGTACATAGAGAATTGTTATCTGTACAGGATGAACTGATAAGTCTCCTTAAGAGAAAAACAATACAGCAGATCATGGAGGAGGCGTAGAGCCTCCTTTTTTTACTTTTATCTGCCTGATTTGTCCGAAATTTGGCATATCTGCATAATGTTAGTCATATACAACTCGAAAAATGCACATATTTGCTACTGAAATAACAGAAAATCCCTGCTTTGTACCTCAGAAGATACAAAATATGTCAAAACAAATTGGACACAGGCAGAAGATTATGTTATAATCTACAATGAAATTTGAGGTATATTTTACTTATGCCTTGAAATAAATAATTAATTTTCATCAACCTTTAAGGAGGAAAAACAAACTATG
>ERZ1106969.1343-NODE-1343-length-17722-cov-43.111677_pt1 | contig 17722 bp, 16 predicted proteins | sample MGYA00403685_ERZ1106969 | MGnify/ENA primary metagenome ERZ1106969 (study PRJEB35170, sample SAMEA104062416) | human gut metagenome | biome: human gut; feature: human-associated habitat; material: faeces | place: Denmark | collected 2012-05-18 ... | reverse complement strand
ACGATATTAAAAGAAAGGAAATATGTGATAATTAACTTCCTAATTATCATACAAGGAATACTATGAGTAAAAACCTGAAAAAGATGATTTCATATTATAAGCCGTATCTGGGAGTGTTCTGGGCAGATATGTTTTTTGCAACGGTATCTGCGGCGGTCGCGCTTGTGATCCCGCTTGTGATCCGTTATGTGACATCTACATTAATCTATATGGAACCGCAGGCGATTTTAGGACAGATCCGTTGGATTGCGCTTATGTTATTCGCACTGGTGGCGGTAGACTGTTACAGCCGTTTTTTTATTGCAAATCAGGGGCATGTGATGGGCGCTAAAATCGAGTATGACATGCGTGCGGAGATTTTTGCACATTTTCAGAAGCTGTCATTTTCCTTTTATGATGATCAGAAGGTTGGGCAGCTGATGTCCCGTATTACGACGGATTTATTTGATATCACAGAACTGATGCACCATGGACCGGAAAACATTATCCTTTCCCTGATCAAAATTATTGGTGCGTTCGTGATCTTAATGATTATTAAACCGGCACTTGCACTTGCCGCATTTGCAGTGCTGCCGTTCATGTTTCTGTTTGCCTATTACATGAACGGAAAAATGCGACGTGCGTTTCGCAGCAACCGCGAGCGGATCGCCGATATCAATGCACAGATCGAGGATAATTTGTCCGGGATCCGTGTGGTAAAGTCATTTGCGAATGAGGATATCGAAAAAGAAAAATTCCGTCAGGGAAACGAAGGCTTTCTGCGCGCAAAAAAGAACAGTTATTATTATATGGGAAGTTTCTCGGCAGGACTTGGTACTTTTACGACCCTGATCCAGGTAAATGTCATACTTGCGGGTGTCGTTCTGATCGCAAAGGGAAGTGTGGATATCAGTGATCTGGTCACATTTTTGCTTTATATCAGCGTGTTTACAGAGCCGGTGCGGACACTAATTGATTTTACGGAACAGTTTCAGAACGGATATACCGGGTTTGAACGTTTTCAGGAGATCATGGCGATCGAACCGGATATTGCAGATAAAGAGGATGCAAAAGAGCTGGTCAATGTCAAAGGCGATATCAGCTTTGAGGATGTATCTTTCCAGTATGAGGAAAATACGGAATGTGTGTTAAATCATATTAACCTGAACGTTCCGGCGGGGGCTTATATGGCACTTGTGGGGTCGTCAGGAGCCGGAAAGAGTACACTGTGTTCACTGATTCCGAGGTTTTATGATGTGACGGCAGGAGCAGTTAAGATTGATGGCTGCGATGTCCGGGATATCAGGTTAAAGAGCCTGCGCGACCATATAGGTATCGTACAGCAGGATGTGTATCTGTTTGTCGGAACCGTTTTTGATAATATCCGTTATGGAAAACCGGATGCAACACGTGAGGAAGTGATTGAAGCGGCGAAAAATGCCAATGCACACGATTTTATCATGTCGCTGCCAAATGGGTATGAAACAGATATCGGACAGCGGGGAATCAAACTTTCCGGCGGGCAGAAACAGCGTTTGTCCATTGCAAGGGTATTTTTAAAGAATCCACCGATCCTGATCTTTGATGAGGCGACGAGTGCACTTGACAATGAAAGTGAGAAAGTCGTGCAGGATTCTCTGGAAAAACTGGCAAAGAATCGTACAACATTTGTGATCGCACACCGGCTTTCCACAATCAAAAATGCACAGCGAATCCTGGTTTTGACGGAGGAGGGCATTGCGGAGGAAGGAACGCATGAGGAACTGTTAGAAAAAGGCGGTGTGTATGAAAAACTGTATCAGATGCAGTTTCATAAATAAGAGTGCTGTGTAGAAGAGAAGTGTATAGCGTAAAATATAAAAGTTTCATGAAATCCATGCAAAAATTTGCAAAAGAGGAAAAACTAGAGTAAAATAGTAGTGTTTGTGAAGGGAGAGATAAGACAATGACAAAAATTGATATTATATCTGGTTTCCTTGGAGCTGGAAAAACAACATTTATTAAAAAAATGATCGAGGAAGTTTTTAAGGGCGAGAAGATCGTTCTGATTGAGAACGAATTTGGTGAAGTCGGCATTGACGGAGGATTTTTAAAGGATGCAGGAATTGAGATCACAGAGATGAATTCCGGATGCATCTGCTGTTCCTTAGTAGGCGATTTTGGTAAAAACTTACATGAAGTCATCGAGAAGTTCCATCCGGACCGTATTTTGATCGAGCCGTCCGGTGTTGGTAAATTATCCGATGTTATGAAATCTGTCATCGACGTGGAAAAAGACGAGGATGTCAAATTAAACGGACTGATCACGGTTGTAAATGCATTAAAGGCAAGCAAACAGATGAAAGCATTTGGTGAATTTTTCAACAACCAGATCGAATATGCGACAACGGTTGTCTTAAGCAGAAGCCAGAAGGCAACACCGGAGCAGTTAGAGCTGTGTGTAAAACAGATCCAGGCATTAAATCCGAAAGCTGCTGTTATCACAACTCCATGGGATGAGATCAAAGGCGAACAGATCTTAAAAGTAGTGGAGGGACAGGACTCTCTGGAAGTAAAACTTCTCGCAGAGCAGCATGCAAAAGAGGAAGCTTTAGAACATGAGCATGAGCATCATCATGACCACGACCACGAGGAGCATGACGAGAACTGCACCTGTGGCTGCCATGATCATGACCATGATCACGAAGAACATGAACATCACCATGACCATGACCACGATCATGAGGAGCATGACGAAAACTGCACCTGCGGCTGTCATGATCACGATCATCATCACCATCATCATGCAGATGAGGTATTTACAAGCTGGGGCAAGGAGACGCCTCATAAGTTTACAAAAGAGCAGATTGAGGAAGTGTTAAAGACACTCTGCGAGACAGACGACTACGGCGAGATCCTTCGTGCAAAAGGTATGGTAGCCGATGTGAATGGTTCCTGGATCTACTTTGACATGGTTCCGGGTGAGTACGAGATCCGTGAAGGAGAGCCAGATTATACCGGAAGACTCTGTGTGATTGGTACACATATTGACGAACACAGATTAGAGGAACTGTTTGGAATCGCGTAAAAGCGGGAAAAAGTTACTCAGGAATGGAGATTTATATGAACGAAATACCAGTATATTTATTTACCGGTTTTATGGACAGCGGCAAGACGACTCTGGTGAAGGAGACGTTATTTGATGATGGTTTCACTGAGGGTGGAAGAAGTGTTGTGATCTGCTGTGAGGACGGAGATGTCGAATATGACGAGGAGGAGTTAAAAAAAATCAACGCCAGACTTGTCATGGTAGAAAATGAAGAGGATTTTACCGAAGAGTTTTTAAACAAAGTGCAGGCGGAATATCTGCCGGAGCAGGTGTTTATCGAATACAATGGTACCTGGGGAATGGGAACACTGATGGATATGGAACTCCCGAAACACTGGGTGATCGTACAGCAGTTAGCGACTGTGGATGCGACAACGTTTGACATGTATCTTGCAAATATGCGTACCATGGTAATGGAGCAGTTATTTCAGGCAGATGTCGTGATCTTTAACCGCTGTGATGACAGCACGGACAAAGGCAAATGCCGCCGTAATGTCAAGGCACAGAACCGCAAGGCACAGCTCGTCTTCGAGCGTGAGGACGGCAGCTTGGATGAACGTCCGGAGGAACTTCCGTTTGATCTTTCTGCGGATGTGATCGAGATCACCGATGCAGACTATGCAATCTGGTACATGGACTGTATGGATAATCCGAAAAAATATGAGGGCAAAAAAGTATCTTTCCTGGCATTGGTATACAATCCGGAAAAACTTAAAAAAGGAGTGTTTGTGCCGGGACGTTTTGCGATGACATGCTGCATCGAGGATGTGACATTTATCGGATTTAAGTGTAAATATGCGGATGAGGACAAGATCCCGCACAAATCCTGGATCAATATCACTGCGGAAGTGCATGTGGAATTTGCGAGAGAGTATAAGGGAAAAGGACCGGTACTTTATCCGGTATCCATCGAACCGGCAGAAAAACCGGAAGATGAGCTGGTATATTTCTCGTAAACCGGATATGTTCTGCATGTGTAAGCTGGGAAGAATAATCGCTGCTGGTCACACTTGGAGATGTGAACAGTAACAAATAGATGCATAGGAAAAGGACAGAAGTTGGAATCCGAAGAATCCAGTTTCTGTCCTTTTAAAATTTTTAGTAATCAGATATTATTTTTTGTGTTCTTGTTTTTCTTTGAACCTATTCTTCCTTGATTCCATGTTCACGCATATACTCACCAATCTTTTTATCGGAACCTAAAATGTGGTTGATCAGCCATCCGGACAAAAAATTGATCAGGTCAATCAGATATTCCTGCTGATTGTCATCCATTTCGTCCAAATCTGTTAAATCAACCTCAACAAGACGTTCCACGAAGGCAGCATGTGCACGTTTCTGAGCACTGATTTCCGGATAATGGATGCGTTCCATGAGATTTTCTTCATCACGGAAATGAAATTCTGTATAGTCTTTTAATTCTGCAAGCAGGTGCATGATCTCATCATATTTGTCATGCAGAAGTTCTGCGTGAATCAGATCGTTGGTATCGTGAATGATCTCAAACAGCCGTCGGTGCTCAGTATCAATTAACTCAACGCCGGTTTTGTATTTTTCGCAAAATGCAAATGGATCTTCTTCATCAGCAGAAATAGAAGACATTTTTCCGATCATCGTATCACTGCTTAAGATATGCCGGTATAACCAGCGAGCCAGATAAGCCAGCAGGTCGTTTAGGGATTGCCTTGCTGCTTCCGGGGAAGAAGTATCCAGAGCAAAAGTGTTGATTTTTTTTGTAAATGCTTCATGTTCTTTTTTTTGGATCGGAAGCTCAGGATCATGAATATGCTCCATGTAAGCTTCCTCATGGGCGAAATGTGTTGCAGCGTAATTTTTCAATCCGGAAACCAGATTCTTAGAGATAACAGAGATATCTGAACTTTCTTTTGAAAGGTCAATCGCTTCATTTATCATCTGAAATAACCGACGATGCTCATTATCAATCTCGTCAATTCCAATTAAATAGTCGTCTGTAAATTTATACATTATAAAATCCTCCATTCCGTGGTAAATACCACTTTTCTTTTGAATAAAAATATAGATTTCCCAGCCCATAATTATATTTATGGAGTTATATGGGATAATACATCAACATTATAACATGAATCCGTGTGAGAAAAAAGAAATAAAAAAAGAAAATAAAAAACGTGTTGACAAAATCACTTTAATATATTAAAGTATACCCATAAAGAAAAACCGTTGAGAAAGAATAGTAAGCATTTTTTGATATTACAGAGAGCTGCAGGTGGTGGGATTGCAGTATGGATGGATTTGCTGAATGGACTTTTGAGGGCGGCCTGAACAGGATTTAGTAGGCGCCGCCGGGAACCGGACCCGTTACCCATCCGGCATGTATGGTTGTACATGAAGTGAGTGGACTTTTCAGTCAATATGAGTGGTACCGCGATAATAGATACTATTACCGTCTCAGGCAAGAACCTGAGGCGGTTTTTTAATGTAAAATTCATTTACATTGTAAACGAAAGTTTGCATGATGACGAATTCCACCTCTCGAAACGGATTTTCCAAATTTAAAATCTGGAGGAAAAAATAATGAAAAGAAAAATGATGGCAGCAGTATTAATAATGGCAATGACAGCAGGTGTGCTTGGTGGATGTGGAAACAGCACGGGAAATAATGCGAAAACAGACACAAATGCACAGAATAATGCAAATACCGCAGAAATAAAAGAGAATGCCAATGCGGATGTGACAGAGATCGCCAATGCAGATGGCACGGTATATAAAGTTGGTATCGTCCAGTATGTAGATGATGCTTCCTTAAACCAGATCGAGAAGGCGATCGAGGCAGAGCTTGATGCAAAAGGTGCAGAACTTGGTGTGACATTCGATTATGCAGATTATACCTATAATGGTCAGGCAGATTCCTCTACCTTAAATCAGATCGCAACGGATCTGGTTGCAGAAAAAGTGGATGTAATCATCCCGATCGCAACACCGGCAGCCATGATCATGCAGAATGCGACAGAGGACAATCAGATCCCGGTTGTATTCTCCGCAGTATCAGATCCGGTCAGCGCAGGACTTGTCGCAGATTTAAATGCACCTGGTGCAAATATCACAGGCACATCCGATGCACTTGACACCACGGCTGTTATGAAACTGATCACGGCAGCCAACCCGGATGTAAAGAAAATCGGACTGTTATATGATAAGAGCCAGGATTCCTCAAAAGTGCCGGTTGCAGATGCAATCGCTTACTGTGAGGAAAACGGTATTGAATATATTGAAAAGACAGGAACCACCAATGCAGAGGTATCTGCAGCAGCAGATGCGCTTGTGGCAGAAGGGGTAGATGCAGTATTCACACCGACCGATAACACAATCATGACAGCCGAGCTTGCAATCTTTGAAAAGTTTGCAGATGCAAAGATCCCGCACTATACAGGAGCTGATTCTTTCGCGTTAAACGGAGCATTCTTAGGATATGGCGTCAATTATACAGAGCTTGGAACTGCAACGGCAGATATGGCAGCAGACATCCTTGTAAATGGTGCTGATCCTGCAGCAACAGCAGTCCGCACATTAGACAGTGGTATCGTGACTGTCAACACGGAGACAGCTGCAGCTGTTGGCATTGATGACAGTGTATTTAAAGATATGTGTGAGGAATTAAAAGAAGTTACAACCGCAGAAGAATTTGAATAAAAGCGGAATAGAAGAAAAACGGAACCGGAGGGGATTATGGGTTCGATCATTACACTTTCCATTGTACAGAGCGCATTAGAACTTGGATTTATCTATGCACTGGTTGCGCTTGCATTATTTGTATCATTTTCCATATTAGATATCGCGGATCTGTCAACAGACGGCTGCTTTACATTAGGCTGTGCAGTCTGTGCGACGGTGACGCTTGCCGGACATCCGGTGTTAGGACTGTTTGCGGCGGCGGCAGCAGGAGTTGTATCGGGATTCGTTACTGCATTTTTACAGACCAGAATGGGTATTCAGTCCATCTTAGCTGGAATCATCGTAAATACAGGATTATACACGATCAACATTGCGGTGATGGGTTTTGCATCCAATATCAATCTTTTTTCCTGTGACACGGTTTTTTCATGGGCGAAAGATCATATCGGGGGAACCTGGTATAAACTGATCGTTGCGGCTGTATTTGTTGTGATTGTCGGTGTGATACTGGCATGGTTTTTAAATACGAGACTGGGACTTTCCATCCGTGCGACCGGCGATAACCCGGATATGGTAAGGGCATCAAGTATCAATACCGGACTTATGATCACGATCGGACTTTGTGTTGCGAATGCCATGACCGGACTTTCCGGCGGACTGCTCGCACAGTATCAGAAATCCTGTGATATCAATCTTGGAACGGGAATGGTAACGATCGCACTTGCGAGTCTGATCATCGGGGAGTCGATCATCGGAAAAGGCGGTGTGTTAAAGCGTGTGATCGGCGTGGTATTAGGAAGCTGCCTGTACCGCTTTATCGTAGCGATTGCTTTAAGAGTAAATGTTCCGGCAGAATGTTTAAAATTGGTATCATCACTTATCGTTGCATTTGCGATCGCACTGCCTTATCTGAAAAAGCAGGCAGCGTTTATGAAACAGCGCCGCCTTGCAAAGGCAGAAAACCAGTTATATATGGAACAGATCCAGAAACAGAACCAGAAGAAGGAGGAACCGTGATGTTAATTATGAAAAATGTCAGCAAGACCTTCAATCCGGGAACTGTCAATGAAAAATGCGCATTAAAAAATCTGAATCTGGAATTGAAGGATGGCGACTTTGCAACAATTATCGGAAGCAATGGAGCAGGTAAATCTACATTATTTAATGCAATCACCGGAGCATTTTTTATCGACCGGGGACTTATTGTGTTAGATGGGGAGGATATCACTTACCAGAAAGAACATGTGCGGAGCAAGGTGATTGGTCATTTGTTTCAGGATCCTTTAAAGGGAACCGCGCCGCATATGACGATCGAGGAAAATATGGCACTTGCCTATCTTCGCGCCAAAACCTCAAAAAATGCATATTTCAGCCGTATCAATGCGGCGGATAAAGCAAAATTCAGGGAGCACCTTGCACTGCTTGATATGGGGTTAGAGGATCGCATGAAGCAGCCGGTAGGACTCCTTTCCGGAGGACAGCGCCAGGCACTGACGCTTCTTATGGCGACGATGGTCACACCAAAGATCCTGCTGTTAGATGAGCATACGGCGGCATTGGATCCGGCAACCGCAAAAAAAGTGCTCGACCTGACCAGACAGATCGTTGCAGAGAGAAAGATCACCTGCCTTATGGTAACCCACAATATGCACCAGGCATTAGAACTTGGAAACCGTACCCTGATGATGGATTCCGGAAATATCATCTTAGATGTGAGCGGAGAAAAACGTGCGGGCATGACGGTGGAGGATCTGTTAGAGCAGTTTGCGGTCTGTGCCGGAAAGCGTTTGGACAATGACAGGATCCTGTTTTCGCAGGCGGAATGATGGTTAGTCAACGACAGGATCCTGTTTTCACAGGCAGAATAAGGGAAAAATAGGATTTTTTGCAGGATCTGGCAGTAATAATTTGAGAAAAAACAGAACTAATTGAGAAAAAATAGAGGAAAGCCGTTGAAATTTAACGTGTTTTCCTTTATTATGTTAAAGTATGAAAATAAATACTTTGACGGGCATGTTGATGTATATAAAAATGTTAGGAGGAGACCATGTATCCAATCGTAAGAAGAGAAAAACTGGCAGATAAGATTTATCTTATGGATGTCAAAGCACCTCGTGTGGCACAGTACTGTGAGCCGGGGCAGTTTGTAATTGTAAAGATTGATGAGGAGGGCGAGCGTATTCCGCTTACCATTTGTGATTATGACAGGGAAGCAGGTACGATCACGATCGTATTCCAGACTGTCGGAGCATCTACAGAGCGTATGGCATATTTACAGGAAGGAGATGCATTCCAGGATTTTGTAGGCCCGCTTGGATGTGCGTCTGACCTGATTGACGAAGATATTGAAGAATTAAAGAAAAAGAAGATCCTTTTCGTTGCCGGAGGTGTTGGTACAGCACCGGTATATCCGCAGGTAAAATGGCTGCATGAGCACGGTGTGGACTGTGATGTGATCATGGGATCTAAGACAAAAGATCTGTTGATCTTAGTAGACCAGATGAAAGAAGTTGCGACAAATCTCTATGTGACGACCGATGATGGTTCTTATGGATTCCACGGTATGGGAACTAATCAGTTACAGGAACTCTGGGATGCAGGAAAACGCTATGATCACTGTGTAGCGATCGGACCGATGATCATGATGAAATTCGTATGTAAGCTGACAAAAGAGCTTGGAATCCCGACCGTTGTTTCCATGAACCCGATCATGGTAGACGGAACCGGAATGTGCGGTGCATGTCGTCTGATAGTAGGCGGGGAAGTAAAATTTGCCTGCGTGGACGGACCGGAGTTTGACGGGCATCAGGTTGATTTTGACCAGGCGATGAAACGTCAGGCACAGTACAAGACAGAAGAGGGAAGAGCGATGTTAAAGCTGCAGGAAGGTGATACACATCACGGCGGCTGTGGCAACTGTCAGTAGGGTTGAGCGTTTGAAAAGGAGATAGAGAGAATGGACGTATTAAATAGAGTACCGGTTCGCGAGCAGGAACCACAGGTTCGTGCGGCTAACTTTGAAGAGGTATGTTTAGGATATAACGAGGAAGAGGCAAAAGCTGAGGCAGCACGCTGCTTAAACTGTAAAAATGCGCAGTGTATGAAGGGCTGTCCGGTATCTATCAATATCCCGGCATTTATCGCACAGGTAAAGGAAGGAAACTTTGAGGAGGCATATCACATTATCAGTCAGTCTTCCGCACTTCCGGCAGTCTGCGGACGTGTCTGCCCACAGGAGAGCCAGTGTGAAGGAAAATGTATCCGCGGAATCAAGGGTGAACCGGTTGCAATCGGTAAATTAGAGCGTTTTGTTGCCGACTGGGCAAGAGAAAATGATATTAAACCGAAAAAAGCAGAGAAATTAAACGGACATAAGGTTGCAGTCATCGGTTCTGGCCCTGCAGGTTTAACCTGTGCCGGAGATCTGGCAAAACTTGGCTATGATGTGACAATCTTTGAGGCACTTCATGAGGCAGGCGGTGTACTGATTTACGGTATCCCGGAGTTCCGTCTTCCGAAACAGAAGGTTGTTGCTGCTGAGGTGGAAAATGTAAAAGCACTCGGTGTTAAGATCGAGACAAACGTTGTTATCGGAAAATCTGTTACAATCGATGAATTAATGGAAAACGAGGGATTTGAGGCCGTATTTATCGGTTCCGGTGCCGGACTTCCAAGATTTATGGGTATTCCTGGCGAGCAGGCAATGGGTGTATTTTCTGCAAATGAGTTCCTGACCAGAAACAACCTGATGAAGGCATTTAAAGATGAGTATGATACACCGATCAAAGCAGGCAAGAAAGTTATTGTTGTCGGCGGCGGTAACGTTGCTATGGATGCTGCGAGAACTGCAAAGAGACTTGGCGCGGAGGTACATATCGTATACCGCCGTGGCGAGGAAGAGCTTCCGGCGCGTGTGGAGGAAGTACATCATGCAAAAGAAGAGGGCGTGATCTTTGATCTGCTCCAGAACCCGACAGAAATTCTTGTAGATGAGAATGGCTGGGTAAAAGGCGCGAAAGTCATTAAGATGGAACTCGGTGAACCGGATGCATCCGGAAGAAGAAGCCCGGTAGAGATTCCGGGATCTGAGTATGAGATCGAGGCAGATACCGTGATCATGTCACTTGGAACTTCCCCGAACCCGCTGATCTCTTCCACTACAAAGGGACTTGAGATCAACCGCAGAAAATGTATCATCGCAGAGGAAGAAAACGGTGCTACCTCAAAAGCCGGTGTATTTGCCGGTGGTGATGCCGTAACCGGAGCTGCAACTGTAATTCTTGCCATGGGTGCAGGAAAAGCTGCCGCAAAGGGAATCGATGAATATCTGAGCAATAAATAATAGACCAGTGATGGTAAAAATGCCGGAGTCAGTGGAAACTGCTGATGTCCGGCATTTTTTCTTAAAAACTTTTTTATAAAAATTTCTTAACACATCTAAAATATTCCTTAAATCTTATCCAAAACCTACTTTTTTTCAAAAATATTGGTTATACTTGTAAGCAAAGTTATGATGAATTGTAAATGAGTCAGAGTGACAGTGATGAATACTAAGAGGTATAGCTATATGGAGGAAAATGTGAACCAGACAGAGAAAGAAATGGCAGAAAACGAAAAACAGAATCAGACGGGAAAAGAAGTGGCAGAAAACGAAAAACAGAATCAGACGGGAAAAGAAGTGGCAGAAAATGCAAACTTGGAACAGACAGAAACGATCCGGGGACTGACCGCACAGCAGGTGGCAGAGCGGAAAGAAAAGGGTCTCTGGAATAAAAAAGCGGAGTCGGCGACAAAGACGACGAAAGAGATCGTAAAATCAAACGTATTTACATATTTTAACCTGATATTTTTAGTGATCGCGTTATTGTTAATCGGCGTTGGTGCTTTCCGTGACCTGACTTTTCTTCCGATCATCATTGCAAATACATTGATCGGTATTGTGCAGGAAATCCGTTCTAAAAAAGTACTGGATGATCTTTCTATTTTAAACAGTCCTAAAACAAGGGTGATCCGGGATGGCAGTAAAAAGGAGATTCCCGCGGATGAACTGGTACTGGATGATATTGTGGAGCTTTCTGCGGGCGGACAGATACCGGCGGATGCAGTTGTGTTAGAAGGGCAGTTAAATGTGAATGAATCACTCCTTACCGGAGAAGCGGATGAAATTGTAAAGAAAAATGGCGATGAACTGCTGTCCGGCAGCTTTGTGGTGTCCGGCAGCTGTCTGGCACAGCTGACAAAAGTTGGGGAAGAGTCTTATATATCAAAACTTACCCACCGTGCAACACAGACGAAAGAGGGAGAACAGTCAGAGATGATCCGCTCTTTGAACCGGCTGGTGCAGGCAGTCGGTATTGTGATCATTCCCATTGGTGTGGTTCTTTTTATACAGCAGTTTGTATATGCGGGAACCCCTTTGCGGGACAGTGTGACAAGTATGGTCGCAGCGATCATTGGAATGATACCGGAGGGACTTTATCTGTTAGCGAGCGTTGCCATGGCGGTAAGTGCCATGCGTCTGGCAAAGCAGCAGGTTTTGATCCATGATATGAAATGTATTGAAACGTTAGCCCGCGTAGATGTACTTTGTGTGGACAAGACAGGAACAATTACAGTGCCGGAGATGGAAGTGGATCAGTTTATTCTTGCAGAAGACCTGACGAAAAGAGTTTATGAGAAAGACGGTGATACGAAAGTATATGTCGATGTAAAGTGCGGTGAGGAACAGGAACAAAAACATGCGCAGATAAAGGGCATGATCAGTGAGTTTGCGGCAGACATGGATGCCGATAATGCAACAATGGAGGCATTAAAGACATATTTTAAGCCGGATACTTTAACAAAGATAAAGAAAGCAGAAAAGGTATTTGCATTTTCATCAAAGACAAAGTACAGTGGAATCATTTCAGAGGGAAAAAGTTATGTGATCGGGGCACCTGAATTTGTGCTTCGGGAGGATTATGCAGAGTACAAAGACCGAATAGAAGCGTATAGTGAGAAAGGGTATCGTGTCCTTGTGTATGGCAGATATGAGGGAATTTTAGACGGACAGCAGCTTACGGAAAAAGTATTACCGATCGCGTTTATCATGCTGACAAATGCGATACGGGAAGGAGCAAAGGAAACCTTTTCCTATTTTACAGAGCGTGGTGTGGAGATCAAGGTTATCTCCGGGGATAACCCTAAGACTGTTGCTGAAATTGCGGAAAAAGCGGGAATCTGCGGCTCAGATAACTATGTGGATGCATCCACGTTGACAACAGATGAGAGTATCGCACAGGCTGTAGCAAAATATCAGATTTTTGGCAGGGTGACACCTGATCAGAAGTTAAAGTTTGTGGAAGCGCTGAAAGCACAGGGAAGAACGGTTGCCATGACGGGTGACGGTGTCAATGATGTGCTGGCATTAAAAGATGCGGACTGCAGTATCGCAATGGCATCGGGAAGCGAGGCAGCATCGCAGGTGGCACAGCTTGTTCTTTTGGACAATGATTTTTCAAGGATGCCGTCGGTGGTGATGGAAGGGCGTAGAGTGGTAAACAATATCCAGCGCTCGGCAAGCTTATATCTGGTCAAAAATATTTTTTCCATGCTGCTTGCAGTATTTTCCATGATCTCTATGATCAATTATCCACTGGAACCGTCACAGATTTCATTGATCAGTATGTTTACGATTGGAATTCCGTCTTTTGTGCTTGCATTAGAGCCAAACAAAGACCGCATACATGGACATTTTATGACAAATGTGTTGTTGAAGGCATTGCCTGCCGGACTTACCGATTTTTTTGCTGTCAGCAGTCTGGTATTGTTTTGTCAGGTATTTGGTGTGAACGAAGAGGACATTTCGACATCCTGTACGATACTTGTTGCTATTGTTGGATTTATGATCTTATATCAGATCGCAAAACCGATGACGGCCGGACACCGGGTACTGATGGTTGGAATGGTCGCCGGCTGGCTGTTCTGCATGATATTTGTCAGCCACTTATTTGCAATCAGGGATATCTCAGGGCAGTGTATGATGCTGACTGCGGTATTTACGGTTGCAGCGGAGTCCATTCTGCGGTATCTGTCGAAATTTGTGGAGTGGATGCGGGAAAGTCTTTTAGTGTTAAAAAAGAAAATACATCAGGCAACAGCATGAAAGAGGACAGGTATTCGGTAAGGATAAAAACCGGATAAAAAAACAGCCGCTCCGTTTTTAAAGCAGAGCGGCTGTTTAGCAATCAATTTTTGTGAAAATGAAATGTTGTAGTTATTCCAGATTAAGGTGTTTTTTGATGATAACCATGCACACGATATAGAAAACAACACATTCGATGATCGAAAAGAGCGATCCGGAAAACAGCATAGAGGAAACAGTTGTGCTGAATGTAACGTTTTCAGTGGCATTATAAGTTACAACATTGACGTTGTTCATGACACCAAAATATCCGGTAAGTACCAGGATGATCGAGGATACAATCTGACCTGACATGTAAAAGACGATTCCGGCACCGATGGAAGCTCCTACTTTATGTTTTGTAAAGAGCTGACCGATAGAACCGCTTGCAAATACCATCAAAAGGTACTGTAGGCAGGATAAGATCATGGCAAAAATCATATAAATGCTAAACGTATGGAGAGACATGCCAAACAGATTCTGGAAATCTACCATGAGCATATCAAAATCTGCATCAAAGGAAAATCCTCTGTTTGCCGCACAGCCCAGGGCGAAGATCGATACAAACATAATGATCAGGGAGAGCATCAGCCAGCATAGGGAAACGAGCAGTTTTACATTAAAAATTGACATCTGGCCAACCGGCAGTGTGTGTGTCAGGTATCCCTGATCAGAATACATTGTCTTATAAAAATGTACACACATATATACATAGCTTACCACGAAAAGTGCAAATACGCCGAGTACATAAAATACCATAGCTGCTGTAAAGAAGATCTCCTGTAACTGGTTTTCTGTGCCGGCAGGATCACTGTCACCGTACATGGCAATACAGCCAAGGATGGTAACAAACGCCATAACGCCATAGATGATGAACATTAACTTGTATGTGTTTTTAAATTCGTATTTAAATAATTTTCCTAACATCTGAATACCTCCCGGAACAGTGCATCGACGGATTTCCCCTCCTCGGCGCGGATATCGTCCACAGAGGATGAGAGACGGATCTGTCCGTTCTGAATAAAAATAACCTGGTCTAAAATGTTTTCGATATCTGCAATCAGGTGCGTTGAAATCAGGATGGAAGCGGACGGATCGTAATTGGTTAAGATCACGTCTAAAATGTAATCTCTCGCAGCGGGATCGACACCTGCGATCGGCTCATCTAAAATATATAATTCTGCTTTGCGGCTCATGACGAGGATAAGCTGCACTTTTTCTTTCGTTCCCTTTGACATGCTTTTTAGAGAATCATTTGGATTGATATTTAGTTTTTGCAGCATATCATAGGCGCGTTCGCTGTCGAAATCTTCATAAAAGTCCTGAAAGAAGGCGATGATCTCTTTCACACGCTGGTTCATATTCAGATAACTATGATCCGGCAGATAGGAAATGTGGCGTTTGCTCTCGACACCGATCGGATTTTCTTTGTAATAGAGGGTGCCGGAGGTCGGGGTTAAAAGTCCGTTGATCATTTTGATCAGTGTTGTCTTTCCGCTGCCGTTTGGACCGAGCAGACCAATGATATGTCCGCTCTCAATCGAAAGATCAATGTGGTCGATCGCTGTTTTTCCACTGAAACTTTTGGTGAGATCTTTGCATTCAAGTAATGTGCCCATCATTTTTCTCCTTTCATGGTCTGACCGATCATAGCCAGAATCTCATTTTCCTGAAAGCCGAGCTGCTGCATAAATGAGAGCAGTTCTGTAATTTTATCTTTTGCAAGTGTTGATTTTAATTCATCGATCATGGAAGTGTCCTCCGTAATAAATCGTCCGGTTGTCCGCTGTGAGAAAACAAGACCGGTTCGTTCAAGTTCTGTGAAAGCTTTCTGCATCGTGTTTGGATTTACCGCTGCCTCGGCGGCAAGGTCACGGACAGAAGGCAGTTTGTCTCCGGGTTTATATTTGCCCGAAATGATATCCATTTCGATCCGTTCGACGATCTGTATAAAAATAGGACGGTCGGAATTAAGGTTCCATGCCATTGTATCACCTCGTTTCTTTGTACTAGTGAAATAATACAATAATACAAGAAAAGTGTCAAGAGATTTTTTTGTAAAGTATTCTGATTTTATGACGATATAAATTACATAACAGGAGAAAGCTAAGGATGGCGTCTGATTTTCAAGGAATGAAATACCCGGAAAAACAGGCGCCATTTTGTTATATGGATGAAAAATCAGCTGTATAACGGGAAGAACTTAACTGTTGTCATAAAATGAGTTGTGAAATGGGGAAAATGAGTATGAGAGTTGGAAACAGACTAAACAGCACCATTGTGCGTGCGCGGATGAAACGTATTGCAAAGACGAAGACATTTACGACAAAACGGCAGAGAACACAAAAGAGCACTTCCGGGAGTTCCGGACAGTCGATCAGTCAGCTTCTTTCAAAATTAAATGCAAACAGTGGAAAGACGTCATCTGCGGAGCAGTTACTTGCAAACCGGACGCAGACGCTTTTGTACAGTGGTATGGAGACGGCTGCGGAACGTGTGGAAAAACGGTTGGGAAAGTTTTTAAAAACGGATGGTACTTCCGTATTTGACGAGGAAGATGAGACAAAGCTGAAGGAAAATGTGGCGGATAATATAGAGTCGTTTGTGAATGACTATAATTATCTGATGAAGCGTCTCGCACAGTCCGGCGATATTGTTGATTCAAATTATGCCAAAAAACTGAAAAATTATGCAAATGCGGAAAACAAGGAACTCCGTGAGATCGGAATTACGATAAAAGGTGACGGGACATTAGAACTGGACGAAAACAAATTAAAGGCAGCCGATATCAGCCAGGTAAAGAAACTGTTTACCGGTGAAGATGGATTTGCCAAAAAGGTGTCGAATCTGTCAGGCCAGATCGGCAAATATGCAAAAGAAAAGGTGACGGAACTCGAGAAATCAAGTGCGCAGGCGAGCAGTAATTATAACCGTTATGCACGCTACGTGAATAATTCACAGAGTTATAACAGCAGTTATTATAACAATAGCTATTATAACAGTAAGGCATAATGACAGATCAGTTTTACGGTGAAGAATCGATCAAAATAAAGCAGACGGCAAAGACAGGCTGGGTACAGTCCGAATTCAGAAAACAGGAAAAATACCGTAGAAATTATTATGGAACGATCTTCCTTGAAATCCTCTTAGACAAAATGCAGCGGAAAGAGGATGTCCTCTACATTGAGTCAGTCAGGGCGCCGCGGGTTGTGCGGGTGAAGCGGAGAAAAAAAGAGCCGGATCCGAAAAATTGCAACGTGATGGAAAAGCAAAATGAACCTGTCGCAAAAACCTGTGATGAGCATAGGCCAAAAGAACCGGCGGTATCCGGGGGGCGGTCTGTGCAGTCCGTACAGAATGTGCAGGATATGCAGGTCATGCCGGAAATAAGACTGTCCAATGAACCGGCGGAGCGGCTACAGAAGGGGCGTTCGGGACTTGGGATAAATGTTGAAATGCCGCCTGAAAGTCGGAACGTGGGCAATAGTCAGGGTGGAAACCAATATTCTATGGAGCATTCTATGAGATCTTCCATGGAAGTCGTCAAAGAATATTCCATGAATGTTTCAAAAACCGGGATGGCTTCGATTTCTGGAGAAACGATCCTTGTGTGGGCGTCGGGAGATATTTTAGAACTGTCTGTGATGTCGGAGCTGCCGGAAATATCGGGAAATTATAATGCACGGGCGTGCATGGTGTAATGTTGCCGGTCACACAACAGGTGTGTACAGCAGTGTAAAAAAGAGGCGGTGTTCAAGTCGGACACTGTCTTTCTTTAAAAATCGGACTTCTTTTTTGTGCAGACTGCACAAGAAATTTCAAATCAGTTGCATACGAAGAAT
>ERZ1106969.1342-NODE-1342-length-17725-cov-4.774646_pt1 | contig 17725 bp, 20 predicted proteins | sample MGYA00403685_ERZ1106969 | MGnify/ENA primary metagenome ERZ1106969 (study PRJEB35170, sample SAMEA104062416) | human gut metagenome | biome: human gut; feature: human-associated habitat; material: faeces | place: Denmark | collected 2012-05-18 ... | reverse complement strand
ATGTAAATGATTAGGAGAAACAAACATAACCTGGAGGGAAATGCCATGAAGAAAATCAAGGATTTAATATATAAAATAAAAGAAAGTACAAGACTACAATTAATTGTTGGTGCAATATCAGTTGGATTAATTGCAACTGGAGTTGTTGGAGTTATAGCATATAAGAATTCAAATAATTCATTAGCAAGTAGTGGAGAAGTAGAAGAAGCTAACGAAAGCGAAGCTGATATAATATTAACTGAAAATGAAAGTGGTGAACTAGTAGCTACAGATAAAGAAGGTAATGTTGTTGCAAGTGGAGAAGAAGTGGAAAAGCTAGTTGAAGAAAAGAAATCAAAGGGTGAAACAGTAGTTGCTAAAACAGAAGATGGAACAACAGTTAAAGTTGATAAAGTAGATGGCGATAAAGTTACATCTTCTGATGGACAAACAGTAAAGCCAACTCCTAAGCCACCAGTAATAGCAGATAAACCAACAGATAAGCCAAGTAATGGTGGAAATTTAGATAATGGTTCTAGTAATAAGCCAACAGATAAACCAAGCAATGGTGGAGATTCAAATAACAATAACAACAATAATAATAATAATAAGCCGTCTGAACCAAGTAAGCCAAGTAAACCGGAAAAACCAGTTGAGCCTTCAAAGCCAGTTGAACCGGAAAAACCAAGTTATCCAGCAAAAGGATTTGATAAATCAACTACAGATAAATTTAATGCTAGAATGTTAGACCAAGGGTTTGCTTATGGTGATGATTATTCAGGTATGCCAGCATATACAGCTATAAAAAATTATGCTTTAAATAGAACCCCTATTCCTACTAATAAATTAGTTAGTGAGAGCTGGGAGTGTAGGGCGACAGGAAAAGTATTAACTTTTACTGATACGTTTAAATATTCAGATGATCCGGCGGTTTGGTCAAGATCATTAGCTGATGGAAGATTATCTGGATGTGGATATAATTATCAAACTATTTTTGCAAACTATGCAGTATGCAATAGTAATGGAGATGGTACATTTACAGTAACAGTATATGCCCTTGATATGACTGATTTATAAGGGAGTGATTTAAGTGAAAAAGAATAGATTTGTGGCTAAGAGTTTACTCTTAGTCTTTTTTTTATTGTTAATAATAAATAATACTTTTTCTATTGAAGTTAAAGCCTATGATTATGGTGAAGTTAGCAGTGCTTTATGTAATGGTGGAGATCCCAAAATGTATTCGACAGATGGTGGACGTTACTTTCAATATGCTTGGAATTCTACAACAGAATTTGGGTTAAAGTCTAAAATAAGAGAACATAAAATATCAATGCAACCACAAGGAACTAATTATTGGGCTTATGAGAGAGGAATATCTTTTCCAGAGCCATTAGAAATAGGAACTGAATTTGAACTTAATGTTGCAGCTTATGGTTATGCGTATGGTTCAAAGATGTCTGTATATAATGATTTAACTCAAGCTCAGATGAATGCAAAAGTTAAGGTTATAGCAGAGATAACATTAGATAATGGAAGAGTAGTTCGTGGAGATCCAGGAACAATGGGAGGGTATAATGATGGTAAAAAGCCTATATATAAGGAAACCTATAATTATACCTATAATACAGATAATATGCCTAAATGGACTAATGGAAGAAAACTTAAATCTGTATATTTAAAAGTTGTTGACGCTCCACAAATACCAAGTAGTGGTGATGATAGATATAGATATTTGTATTTAATTGATAGTATGAGTATTACAGTAAGAAGTATGACAACTCCGTCTAATGGAAGAATATATAGGACTACTTCGGATAATGAAAATAATGATGTAGTGTTTGAAACTATGGATAATGGAAATTCAGCTTCTTTATGGGTAAGACCACAAGATAGTATTCAAGATTCAGGAAAACAGAAGCCTATTAATATTTGGATGTATACATTTCAAAAACCAGCAAGTTCTAGTGTAAATAGAATTAATAAAAACTATATGAGATTTGTAACAACATATAATCCTAAAGGTGATAAGGTTATAGATGAAAGGTATGTTATAAATGAGAATAAAGGATATAGTCATTACAATGATAATGATAGTACAAGCCTTATAAATGATGGAGGACATGATTTTTACAGAACGTCAGATACAGGGCAATGGGAATATTGTTCTAAGTTTAGAGTTGGATTTGATTGGGACAATGTAGATTATGATATTTATATAGCTGGTGATTCAGCAAATGGGAAAGGATCAAGTTATGAAAAGAAAGGAATTGTAAAAACAGATGGACGAGCACCTAAATGGGAGAATATTGAGGTTAATGATAGTAATTATAGAAAACCAATAGTAACTGTAAAAGGTGTTAGAGATATTAGAGGTGATGAAACTAAGGAAAGAGCAGGTGCAGGATTAGATAAACAATATTTAAGAGTTAAAGCAGAAAATAAAAATAATTATGTAGATATACCTGAAAAGGAAAGAACTAAGGTAAAGACCGAAAATGGAATAGAATACTATGATTTAACTTTTGAAATAGATTATGATAGCAAAGAAATTAGAAGTATTATTCCTAGTGGGTATGAGAAAATAATAGCACAATTTAATTCTTATGATAGGGTTGGAAATTATGCACAAGAAGATAATATTGAAGTTAATGATTTTGATGTTTCAGCAACAATAGAAAGAGTTTTATCCCCTCATGAGCCGATTTTCATGGGCGGTGAAAAGGGAGTTTTAAAGATAAAGTTACAAGGGGGAGTTGAAAGGGTAAAGATAACTTTTCCACAAGCATTATCAAAGTTAGATAGTAACTTAAATACAGAAATGGTTTTAACCCCTAAAGATGAAGAAAATATTGACTATGAATTCTTTATTCCTTTAGAAGCAGTTAGTGGAAACTATAGTGTTACAGTAGAAGCTTTTAAAGGTGAAGAAAGGAAAGTTTCACAACCAGCATTACAGGTTAAAGGGAAGATTACAGATAAACTAAGAACAAGGATTAGATTACCAGAGTAAGGAGAAAGCTATGAGTTTAATTCTATCTATAATAAGTATGTTTATAATATTTTTTATTATAAATCTACTTGGAAAAGTAGATAAAGAAGTATGTTTTAAAATGTTAAATAAGGAAAAGGGAGTATTAGCATTGCTAATACTCTTTTTTAATGTCTTTTTATATATCAGATATAAAGGAACAAGTTATTATTGGTTTTATTATTATTTATTAATTTATCTTACTGTATCAGCTTATATTGATTACAAAATACAGAAGGTTTATTGCTTTTTTAATTATATAACAATGGCAGTATCGCTAGGTTTATGGGGATATCAGGTGTTAAATGGAATAGATACAATACCAGGAGTGACAGCCTATGTATTTTTTATTGCTATAAGTTGTATGTTAAGATTTTTGGGTGCTTATGCAGGGGGAGATAATGAAGTGTTTATTGCTATTGGATATTTTATAGTAGCATTAAATACAATTAATCCTTTAATAAAATTACTATTAATAATGTTAATGTCAAGTATTTTGTTACCAATGCTGAACTTTAAATATTTTTCTATAAAGAATATGAGGTTTAAAGAAGGAAATAAAATAGCATTTATTCCAGCAATTATGCTTTCGACAATGATAATTATTAGTTTATAAAGAAAGGAGAAATACTATGGATGAGGTTAGAATAATTTCTATAGCAATATTAATAGTTATAGGAATATTAGCAATAATTTTGTATGCTAAATTTAAAGAGAGTAAGAATTATAATAAATTAAAGAAGATTAATTCACTAGATATAATAGAAGATGAGGAAAATCAATCACTACAATTTGAAAAAGAAGAAGAAAGAAAAATAATTGGCTATTATGCTAATTTGGCATATAGGGGATTAGATGAACTTTACATGAATAATAGCTGGGAAAATAAAAGAGTTTTATACTCTATTATAAGTAGTATTAGTGAGTTAAGAGATGATATAGAATTTAATAGATTAAATGAAAATGATATGGAAATGATTAACTCACTAATATGTATTTATAGAGCTAATAGAAATAAAAAAAGAAATTTAGAAAATATAATTTTTGAGTGGCAAGAAAAGTATATAGAATAGAAATAAAAAAAGTGTCCCCGGGGGACACAAATGGGAGATAAAAAATAACCTCCAAAACCAAATCTTAAACCAATAATAACATCAATAATATTTAAAATCAAGGAGGTAAAATAATGAGTGTAGGTGAAAGAATTAAATATTACAGAGTTGAGGCAGGTTTAAGTCAGGCGGATTTGGATAGGAAAGCCATAGTAGGCTTAGATTTTTTATCTAAGTTAGAGAATAAAAAAATACCTAATATTAGAATGTCAAAACTTTTAAGATTATCAAAAGCATTAAATATATCGCTAGAAAAAATAGCTGGTTAGGAGTGTAAGTCGTTATGATAGTTGGAGAAAATTTAAAAAAGTATAGAAAAAAGAATGGTTACTCACTTAAAGAACTATCTAAAGTAAGCGGTATAAGTTATAAGACTTTATGGAAGATAGAGCATGGTGATGTAGATGATATAACTCTACCAACTGCAAGAAAAATAAAAGAAGCATTGAATATAACATTAGATCAACTATACGAGGAAAAATAATATGAGTAAAATTCATTCTGTAAGTTTTAGAAAATCTGAAAATGAAATACATGATTATGCAACTAAAAACTATAATTTTTCAGAATATGTTAAAGGATTGATTAAAAAAGATTATGATAAATCAATGAATATATTTACAGAAGATGAAAGAAAAGAAATAAGAAGAATAGCTAAAGAAGTAATTGATGAAAAATAGAGTGTCCCAGTGGGACATTTTTATGTTATATATAAATAATATTAATGCAGTAACTGTAGTTTTAAAGATAAGTAATAGTAAAAGATTATATTTAAGTGTTGAATAAAGGTGTCCCCGGGGGACACTTTTTTTATAGATATTTTTAAGAAAAGAACTTCTCACAGGCACTAGCCGAGAAGTTCTTTTTTATTTGAAAGGGGGTGAAGGTATGGCAAAAGTAGATAAGGAAAGACAAGAGTTAGCCAAAACAATTCTTGAAGCCAATGGAGTTACATACGAAGATTGGTTAAATGAGCAACATTTAAAAGTTATAACAAGCAATATGAAAGTTTTAAAAGAAGGTTTAGAAGCAAGAAAAAATATGTAATTATTTATAAGATTTAAGGAGGAAGTAAATCATGGAAGTATTTTCAAATGTAATTATGACTATTTTAAGGGCAGCACAAGGGTTAGGAATTGCTGGAGCAACATATTGTTTTATTAGGGTAGCATTTAAGTGTTTTTGGTGCAAAGAAAGCTTTAAGGATTCAAAGAATGATGCACTTGCTGGATGCATTGGATTAATAGTTTTACTAGGTGCTGATAAAATAGCAGCTTGGTTACAATCTATAATCAATTTCTAATTATGTATATTAAAGAGATGATTAATTTCATCTCTTTTATTTATGAGGTGAATATATGATAAAAGACTTCATTGTTAAAAGGTTTAATAATGCTAATAAAGAGTTGAGATTAACTCAGTATTTTGCAAGTACAAAATTTATGGTCTTACTATTCATATTAATGTTTATATTTGCAACATTAATAACTAATATTGCCACAAATATTATTGATATTATGATAATGGGGTTATTTCAAGGAGTAAGTCCTAATATATCAATTCTAATACTATTAAAACCTAATATTAAATACTATTACATTTATATAGTTGTTTATTTAATATTTTTGTTTGCATATATAAGATTAGTTTTTAATATAAGAGCAAGTTATAAAGATATTAAAGATGGACAAAAGGGAACTAGTAGGTTTGCGACAATAGATGAGATTAAGAAACAATATATTAAGATACCTGAAAAAGATATAGAATTTGATGGATATGGAGGTATTCCAATAGCCAGGGATGGAAACTTTATATTTATTGATGATAGTAATACTAATAGTTTATTACTTGGTATTACAAGAAGTGGTAAGGGTGAAATATTTGTGTTACCTATGATAGATATATATTCGAGATCCAGGTTAAAACCTTCAATTATTATTTCTGATACTAAAGGAGAATTAACAAGATTATCTTACAAAATGTTGGTAGAGCGTGGGTATGATGTCAAAGTAATTAATCTTTTAGATTTAAATAATACTAATTGCTATAATCCATTAGAACTTATAATCGATGCTTATAAAAATGATGAATTGGGTGAAGCACAATTATTATGTAAGTCATTTACTTTTAGTTTATATCATAATCCAAAGTCAAAAGAGCCAATGTGGGAAAATTCAGCTATGAGTTTAGTAAATGGTCTTATATTAGCTTTATGTGAAAAATGTCTTACTAAAAATAAAGATTTAGTAGGATTATCGGAAGAAGAATTAATTAAGATTAAGGCTGAAGAACAAAAGGTAACATTATATACAGTTGCTACTTTATTAAGTGATTTAGGAAGTGAGAATACTCCAGCAGGAAATGCACTAGACTTATATTTTAGTGCTTTACCAAAAGAATCAATTGCAAAAAAGCAATATGCAACAAGTAAATTTAGTGAAGGTAAAACAAGGGCAAGTATATTTACAGTTGCTATGGATAAGCTTCAAGTGTTTACTTTAGAGAAGGTTGCTAAGTTTACATCACAAAATGATATTAGCTTATATGATGTTGGATTTGGAGAAAAACCAGTAGCAGTTTTATTAATTGCACCAGATTATGATAAATCCTTACATTCATTAAACACAATATTTGTAAGTCAACTTTATTATGTTCTATCTAAAGAAGCTTCATATACTGTAAGTGGCAAGTGTGATAGGAAGGTGAAAATATTAATGGATGAGTTTGGTAATAGTCCAGCTATAGATAATATTGCTACTATAACAACAGAATGTTTAGGAAGGGATATAGAGTTCTTTTTTATTATACAAGCTTATAGTCAAATTGAAGAAATATATGGTAAGGGTGTGGCTAAGACTTTAGAGGGCAATTGTGGAAACCATATATATTTAATGAGTTCAGATGATGAAACTGCGGAGAAGTTCTCAAAAATGATAGGAGAAACTACAATTACAGTTAATTCTCGTAGTGGTAGTTTATTTACATTAGAAAAGAATCAAACTGAAAGTTTGGATAGAAGAAGATTACTAGATTCATCAGAATTAAGAAGGCTAAAACCAGGAGAAGTTGTCATAGTAAGAACTATGAAAAGAACTGATTTAAATAGAAACAAAATAGAACAGTATCCTATTTTTGTGCATGGTGAAAACTCAATGAAATATAGGTATGAATATCTAAAGGATTTATTTGAAGAAAACATAACTATATTAGACTTAAATATAAATAATAAACACACTGAAATTAATCTTGAAGATTTATCTATAAATCTTGATGATGAGATAGCAGAAATAATGCACAAGAATTATTTAAAGCAAATAGAAGAGCAAATAAAATACAATGCTATAGCACAAGAGTTTCAACAGCAATATATGGCTAAGAAGAAACGTGAAGAAGAATATAAGAGTAGTAATAATAGTGAAGGTAAATCAATTAGTGAAGAGTTAAAAAGAAAGCTAAGAAGTAGTTATATGATTCGAGGAGCAATAAATAAAAGTGGACTTGAAGAATTATCTTCTATAACAAGTATAGAAGAGTTAAATAAGTGGTTTGATAAGTATTCTGACAATAAAAGTTATTTAATAGATGAATATAAGAAGATACTAAGGAAGGAGGGCTATGATGAGTGATCAGCAAGTTATTAATATTTTGCAGAGTTTTGATGGATTCTTAATAGAAGATAGTCTTTTACTTTCGGGTGTTAGATGGTTTGGGTGGTGGATAATAAAGGGACTATCAAGCTTAGTTAATACGCTAGAAGGAGCAATAAGAAAAGTTATAAGTCTTACAGATTTTTTCGATAGTCCTGAAATTACTAAACTAATAAGTGATTTTAAACCAGCTATTTTCGGTTTTTTGGCATTATCACTCGCCTGTGTTGGCTTATTTATTTTTTTTAGTAAGAAATTTGATAGGAAAGCAGTACCAACAAATATATTACTTGCAACAATGGCAATATTATTATTGCCAGTTGGAATGAGTAAATTAAATCAACTTACACAAGCAGGAATTAATGTTGTTTATGGTGAGTTTAAGTCAATGGCTAATGAAACCATAAAAAACAATATCATAGATGTGTATAAATTTGATGATAATAACTTTACATCAAAAGATGTAAGTCCTAAAAATTATATTTCTAAAGAAATGATAACTTCAATAGATATTAATGAATCTATTGATAAAAGTCAAACTAAAAATGAAAAGGTATTTGAAAATAAAGTAGTTCCTAAAAAGGGTGGAGGATATGAATTAAAACGAATTGATGGAATGTTTAAAATAGATAATTATTACTATAGGTGGAAGTGCAACTTTTGGATAATTATAATATCACTATTAGCCACTGCTGGAACTTTAGGGCTAAGTATTTTAAAGATAGGAAGATTAATATTTGAGTTGGCATTTAATAAGGTATTCGGAATATTCATGGCTTACTTAGATGTTGCAAGTGGACAAAGGTTAAAGAAAATAGTACAAAGGATATTAACTCTATTTGCGGTAATGTTTTGTATGGCTTTAATGTTGAAGATATATTTAATATTTACAACATGGATATCTAGTAAGAATTTAGGTGTCCTTGAAGTTATAATGATGATAGTTGTTTCTTTTGCTGTTATTGATGGTCCTAATATAGTTGAAGAAATACTTGGGGTAGATGCTGGATTAAGTAGTGCATGGAAGATGATTGCAGGTCTATATGCAGGAAGTAAAATGGGAAGTGAATTAGCTAAAGGTGCTGGTAAAGCAGCTAGTGGATTAGCTAAGTTTATGTCAGGAGCAGGAGAAAAAGTTGCTATGGGTATGGCTGGTGGAGTTGGATTTGCCACAGGCTCAAGAGAAGGTTTGAAAAATGGTAAGTTAGAAAATCAAATGGATAAAAAGAAAGCAGATGATAAAGCAAAGGGAGCAGAAGGAACATTAGAAAGTCAGATGAAAGATAATGGAATAGATATGGATAAAAATACTCCTAATGATAAAAGTAAAGCTGGAATCAATGAAAAAGATTCACCAACTGAAAACAAAAATAGAGAGTTATCAAAGGATACTTCTAATGGAAATGAACTTGGTAATTTAAACAAAAATCAAGAAGAAAAATCAATTGATCCTATTGATCCTAAGAATGATAATATTAAAAATAAACCAGGAGAAAAGAATGATAATATTGCTAGTAAAAAGAGCTATGATGATTCTTTAAATAGAAGGGATTTAGCTTCAAAAGTAGATGATAAAATGAATGATAGGAAAGAAAGTTTAAATAATATAAATAGTCCTGGTGTAAGTGATGAAAAAACATCTAAAAATGAACTATCTACAGGTGATATTAATGGTGGTACTAAAGAAAATATTCAAGATTTATCTAATGATAATACAAATGGTAAAGATAACAGTTTAGGAGCGGAAACATTAAGTAAGCAATCAAGTAGTAATGTTTCAAGGGAAGGAAGAAGTAGTGTAAGTACAGAAGGAGCAAGTTTAAGTAATAAGAGTATAGAAGCAGAAACATTAAGTACACAATCAAGTGGTAGCAGTTTAAGGGAAACAACAAGCACTGTACCTACAGAAGAAGGAAGCTTAAGCAATAAGAGTATAAATACAGAAACATTAAGTACACAATCAAGTGGTGCTATTTCAAGGGAAGGAACAAGCACTGTATCTACAGAAGGAGGAAGTTTAAGCAATAAGAGCATAAATACAGAAACATTAAATACACAATCAAGTGGTAGCAGTTTAAGGGAAACAACAAGTACCATACTTACAGAGGAAGGAAACTTAAATAATAAGAGCATAAATACAGAAAGCTTAAATACACAATCAAGTGGTGCTAGTTCAAGAGAAGCAACAAGCACTGTAACTACAGAAGAATCAAGTTTAAATGATAAGAGTGTAGAAGTAGAAAGGTTAAATAAACAATCTAATCCTAGTGTGGTAAATAATATTATTGAAACAAGAACTATAAGTGAATTTGCCAAAGAAGAATTTAAGAAAACTAAAGTTGGAAAAGCTACTACAAAAGTAAAACGAGTTTATCAAATAGGAAAAAATTCAGGAATTAAACATTCTGAAAAGAAAAGGAGGGGCAAATAATGAAGTTTATAATGCCAAAAGAACTATCGGCTAAAATATCTATGAGAAGGGGATTTATGTTTGTAGATTTACTTGTTCTTGTAGGTGCATTTGTAGTAACAAGTTTTTTAGATAGTTTGGTTTACTTTCCGTTAAGAATTCCATATTATATTTTTTCAATGGCTTCAGTTTTTTATTTGATATTAAATTCGAGAGATAATTTAGGAAAAAAGAATTATCATTCAATATACTATTTTATAAAAAGAGATAGGGAAACCTATCATAAAATAAGTAATGAGTATTAAAGGTGTCCCCGGGGGACATCTTTTTTATTTATCTAATAAAGGTGGTGAAATATAAAGTGGCTAGATTTGTTAATGTAAAGAAGCTTGAAGAAGTAAAGAGAGAAAAGGTAACTTATGAGAATGATATTGAAAATATGGTAAATGAAAAAGATAAAAATAGTAGTCATTTTAATATTGGAAAAATTAAAAAGGTAAAATCAAATGATGGTAATAAGGCGAAAAAATCCAGGAAGGAAATAAGGGAAGAGCGAAAAAGAGAAAAAGAGATTAAGAAGGATCTAAAGAAGGAAACTAAAAAAATAAAAAAGAATATACCAGATTTATCACCATTAGAAGATATAAATGATAATAATGCTATAAGAACTAAGGATGGTATTATAGACATTTATCAAATACCAAGTTTTGATATTTCATCAATGAATATATATGAGGCTAAAGGTGGAATATTAGCTTTTACAAAACTATTAAAGATGTATAAAAGTAATTTAAAAATTATTGCTATGAATTTTCCTACTAATACACAAGTTCAAAAAGATTTTATAAGAAGAATGATTAATTCTTGTAATGATGAAGTAAGAGAAGAATGGTTGAAAAAAGAATATAGAAGGCTTGAAGCTATAGAAGTGTTAAGAAGTGATAGAGAATATTACTGTATGATATTTGCAAATGATGAAAAAGATTTTGAAAGTAAAAATGAAATGTTGTTAAGGTGCAGTAAGAACTTAGGGCTTATGAGAATAGATAGGGAAAAGAAACTGAAGATTATATATAAATTAAACAATATGAACTCAAAAATAAATTGATACTATAAGGAGGAATATTTATGGCACAAGTAGAGCAGAAATATAATTACAATCCATATTTTTTATCAAGAGTACAACCACAAGGTGGTATTAATTTTGAGGATAACATAATAAAAAAAGGTGATGGATATGAGGTTGTAATTCACCTTTATGGTTATCCAAATGAAGTAGAAGAATTTTGGCTAAATAATATTATGAATATAAGAAATACAATAAGTACAATTGATATTGGTCTTGAAGAAAAGGGAGAAGCATTAAAGAAACTTGGAAAATCAATTAAAGAGCAAGAATCAAGATATTATGACAGTATGGAATACCAGGATAAAGTAATAGCTAGAGAAGAATTTAATGTTCTTATGTCACTTCAAGAAGAAGTATTAAAGTATGGTGAAGTTATAAAGTTAATTCATATAAGAATATATGTAGCAGAAAGAACTAGAGAAGCAGTTGAAAATAAAGTAGGGGAAATTTTAGATGAACTAGAACACTTAAATTATAGGGGAGTGGTTCTTCTTGATGAACAAGAATATGAATGGAAATCATTATTTACGAATTTTGATAAACAAAAAAAGTTTGAAAATGCAAGAGAAGGAAAAGGGCTACCTTCACTAAGTTTAGGTGCAGGTTTTCCTTTTAATTATACAAATATAAGTGATCCTTTTGGACAGTTCCTAGGTACAACATTTACCGGAGGAAGTGTCCTTTTTGATTTGTTTCATAAAGATAAAAAGAGAAAATCATATAATGCTTTATTAACTGGTATGACTGGTGCTGGAAAATCAACAGCTTTAAAAAAGATAATATTAAACAACTATTTAATTGGAAATAAAATAAGAATCATAGATAAGTCGGGAGAGTTTAGAACCCTTGTTAAAAGATTTGGAGGTAAAGTTGTATCACTAGATGGTTCAAGTGGAATAATAAATCCATTACACATTTATCCTACTGTAATTGATGAAGAAACGAATGAGATTTTAGAGGAACAATGTTATACAGTTCATATGAGTAAATTATCAATGCTATATAAGTCACTATCAGGAAATGCAACTAGTGATATAGCTGAATTTGATAGGGTAGTAAGAAACTTTTATATTGCATATGGAATTGACATATCTAAATGTACTCAATATAAAAAAGAAGATTATCCTATCATGGAGGAACTATTAGAATTTACTAAAAAAGAATTGTATTCAGATGTTGAAAAGGAAATTGTAAGGGAGAATTTAACGCCAAGTAGAGTAAATAGATTAGAGAACATAATTCTAATATTAGAGAAGTTAGTTTATACTTATGGAAAATTATTTAATGGTCATTCAACAATTGATGATTTATCAGAAGAGCAAATAATTTCATATGAAGTAGGTACATTACATCAATTTGAAAATCAAATATTCATGACACAAATATTTAGTGTATTAACATCTATTTGGGGACAAGCTACAGAGCAAGGTAAAAGAGAAAAAATGGAGTACGAGGATAATGGAAAGCCAATAGAAGATGTAGTTAAATTTCTAATAGTAATAGATGAAGCTCACAATTATATCAATGCAAATAATATTGATGGAATAAGATATGTACTTCAAATGGAAAGAGAAGATAGAAAATATTTTGGTTCTGTCTTACTAGCAAATCAATCTATTAAGGATTATGTTCCTCAAGATTCACAAAGTGAAGCAGTAGAAGAGTTAAAGAAGTTATTTGAATTAACTCAATATAAATTCATTATGCAACAAGATAACAACGCTATTGAAGCTATAAAGAAGATATTTAATGGATCATTAACAGAAAGTGAAATAAATATGATACCTACTTTTGAAGAAGGAGAATGTATTCTATCAATAGCTGGTATGAAAAATATTGCTATGCAAATTGAAATAACAGAAGAAGAACGAAGGTTATTTAAAGGAGGTAGATAATATGAATAAGAAGTTATTGACTATTATTTTGGTAATAATAATAGTCTTTTTTAGTATTATAATTTTTATTCCTTCTAAAGAAAATTCAGATGAATTAAGTTCTCTTGAAAATGAAAATACAAATAGTATAACAAATGAAAATAGTCCTGGTGAAAGTGATGAAAAATATAATATTGATGACTTAGAAAATACTAAGGAAATAGCTTTGAAATTCGCAGAATTAATATATTCTGTAGATTCAAAAGAACCATTAAAATTCCCAGAGCAATCAGTTAAATATACGACAGAAGCTTTGAAGGAAAGAATAATTGCAGTAGCAAATACAGAAGAGCTAGAAGTGTATAAAAGAGATGTTGAATCTGTGGAAGTTATAGAATCAAAATATGATGATATAGAAGATTCTATAGTGTGGAATGTTGAAGCTTATGCTAATGTTTTTGATGAAAGTGGAAATCTTACAAATAAAGAAAAAGGAGATATTAATATACTATTTTCTAAAGAAAATGGGGTATATATGGTTTCTGAATATTCAATAGAAAGGAAAGAGAAAAATTGAAATTAATTTGTATTATTGGTATTGCATTAAATGAATTTATTAGAGTTACAAGAGTATTAAATATTTAAAGATTAGATTAATAAAAGATTAATCTAGTCTTTTTTTATTGAGTTGGTGATTTAATGAGTAAAGAAAAAGGGAAAAAGAGTATAGTAAAAAAGCATTTAAATAAAAAACTTAAGAAAAAGATTCTAGCTTTTTTAGGTATATCAAACGCTATGATTATTATAGTTGGACTATTCACATTTTCACTTGTAGCAATAATAATAGCAAATGAAATGAATAAAGAAAATGTTGAAATGGGAGATATAGGAGCATTAGGAGTACCAGCAGAGTATGTTGAATATTTTAATGAAGCAAGTAAAATATTTCATGTTCCTAATTGGGTGTTAGCAGCAGTTGCAAAACAAGAAAGTGGATTTAATCCCAATACAGAATATGGTGGAGCATATGGAATTATGCAGATACAAAAATATGATAGTTCAACTGGAAAAGATTTATGGAACTATTTAATTAATTTAGGTTTGGGTAATGTATATAAAGAACTTGGATATAAATTTTCTAATAGTGAAGAAATGTGGAGTTTATATTTAAAAGAGCCTAGAGTACAAATAATCGCTGGTGCATATGAAGTTAGATATTATTTTAATTATGTGCTTTATAAGAAAGGGAAAACAAATAGATTAGATTATAATAGCACTGAAAATATGAATTTAATTGATTGGAAAGCAGATGAAAATAATGAGGAATTTAAGGAGATTTTAAGGAGAACTTTTGCTTGTTATAATGGTGGACCTTTCTATGGAATGAACATAAATTTAGATGATGCAAAGTATGATTACCCTAATAAAGTTTTTAAGTATGCAATAGAATTTAGAAATTTTGGAATAGAAGAAAACTCAAATGAAATTATAGAAAAAGCAATAAAAGCAGGAGAAAAGTGGATGGGTAGACCGTATAAATGGGGTGGTGGTAGAACTCAATATGATGTAGATAATGGTATCTTTGATTGTAGTTCGTTTATTCATTATATGTATGATAGTGCTGGGTTAAAACTTGGTGCTAGAGAAAGTGTTGTTACAGATTCTTTAGTTAAAATGGGAAGAGCAGTTAATGCAAATGATATAAAGAGAGGGGATTTAGTTTTCTTTGATACCTATAAAAAGAATGGTCATGTTGGAGTTTATTTAGGAAGTGGAGAGTTTATTCATTGTGGTACAAGTAGTGGAGTTACAATATCAAATATGAATTCCTCATACTATAAAAAAGTCTTTAATGGTGTTGTTAGAAGAGTAGTGAATGAGAAATAAAAAGTGTCCCCGGGGGACATTTTTTTATTATTTCATAAATAAAGAAGGTGAGATAATTTGAAAGAAAAAATAGAAAAAGTATTAAAGAATATTAAGGATAAAATAGGTTTGAATTCTAAAAATTCTAATGGAGGTTATCAATATAAAGGTCGTAATTATAAATCAAGAAAGTATAATATTGCACTTGTAGTAATAGTGATAGGGTACTTATTTTTCTTTTCATCTAACTCGGTATTTAATTCAGAAGGTGATATTATGAGTACAGATTTTAATAAAGAAATAGCATTACCAAATTATAAAATGATTATGAAAAATGCTACCTATAGTAATGAAAATGGAATACTAGAAGTTAATTTTAGTATAGAAAAAACAAGTGTGACTTTTAATGGAGAGCTTTTATTAGAAGCTAAAGAAAGGAATAATCCTACAAAAAAATTAGATGTAAATATGATAAATCTAAATGGTAAGGACTATACAGTGATAGTTAAATTACCTAAAGAGTGGACTACAATTTTATTACTATTTACAGAAGATAATGAATCAAAAACAAGTGCAAAGTTTTATGTGGATAGAAGGGAAAGTGTAGAAGATAAATCGTTAAAAGAGAAAAGTAAAAAGGATTATTTACTTCAAACTGTAGATGAAGAAATTGAAGATGTTAATAAACAGATAGAAGAAAACCATAAGCAGATAGAAGAAAAAAATAAAGAAATTGATCAATTAAAAAATGAAATAAATAGATTAGAAATTGATAGAAAATATCTAACTGAAAGTGAATTAATAGATATGAATACTAAAATTGATAGCCTTTATTCACAAAAATTAGATACTGAAAAATCAATACAAGAGTTAAATAAAAGTAATGAAGAATTAAAAGCAAAGATAGAAAAATTAAATTTAAAGAAAGAAGATTATAAGAAAATATTAGATTAAAAACAGTGTATTTTGAGTGTATAAAAAGGTGTATAAATAGTGTATTTTTGCCCTCAAACTTGGGGGCATGATTTTGTTAGGCGTTGCCTAACCCCACAAAGGATTTGGGGGCAAAAACCCCTTATGCTCTTCAAAAAAATACTGTAGTATTTTTAACCGATAAAAAAATGCTAAAAGGAGATTAAAGATGGAGATTAAAGTTAGAAATCTTTCACCTAAAGTAGTAAAGACAATTGATGAAATAGCAAAGAAAAAAGGATATAGAAGTAGAGAAGAATATTTAAGAAATCATTTTGAAAATTTAACTGCTTTAAGTGAATTTAAAGACTTTGAAAATAAATATGATAAGTTATTGAAGATATCTTTTTCTATTATAGAAAAAAATACAGAAGTTATGGCAAAGTTCTTAGAAGAAAATTTAATTGAGATATAGGCAGGGATTTAGATGAGTAGAAATGAACCAAAAATCAAAAGAAATTTTTCTATTGAGAAAAATACTTTTGATTACTTAAATGATATTCAAAGAGAAAATGCTAATATAAATTCTATGAGTTCAGCAATAGATTTTATCGCGATGGAGCATAAAAGCAAATCAGATACAACTATGGAGCAGATGATAAAAATAATTGCAAGTGAAGTAGCAAGAGAGTTAAAGTGCGATTTGGTCAAGATAATAAAAGGTATCAATTCAGCAGATAGAAACACTCAAATTGTAATGGAAATGCTTAATGGATTATTTATAAAAAATAGTGTTGGAGAAATTCTAGTGTCAAATGTAGTTAAATCAGAAGGTTTAGAAATGGCAGAAGAAGCAGTAAGAAAAAGAATAGCTAAAAGTAGAGTAAGGAAGTTAGATAATGAGTAGAGCAGTACCAGCAATAGTTATGGTTTGTGAATTTGAAAAGAATAACTTTAAAGATTATGGAGGATATATTGATTATATAGATAGAGAAGAAACACATAATGAATTAGATTTAAAATCAAGTAACTATGCTGAATACTTAGAGTATATGGATAGTAAAAATCGTAAAAAGGAAAAGGATAAAACTACAGTAAAATTATTTACAGAAGATAAGGATATATTGTCAGATGAAGATAAGGAAAAATTAAAAAATGTATATAGGATAGCACAAGAAAGAGGAAGTTATTTATGGAAAGATGTTTTTAGTTTTGATAATAAATGGCTTGAAGAAAATAAGTATTATAATAGTGAAACCAAACAATTAAATGAAGGGAAAATACGAGAAGCAATACGAGAAGCAATGAGCCTTCGTATTGAGAAAGAGAATTTAAATGAGGCAGTTTGGACGGCTGATATACATTATAATACTGATAATATTCATATCCATACTTCTTTAGTTGAATTAGAACCAAGCAAAAAAAAGGGGAAATTAAAACCACAAACATTAGGTAATATGAAAAGTGCTTTTGTAAATTCATTAGTAGACAGGAATAAAGAACATGACAAAATCAATGAATTAATGAGAGAGAAAATTGTTAATAGAAAAAAAGATATAAATACTTTTAGAGATAAAGAAATGAAGAAACAATTTATTAATATTATAAAACTTCTTCCAGAAGATTTAAGGCAATGGCAGTATGCTTATAATTCAATAGATGAAGCTAGACCATTAATTGATAATCTAAGTAAATACTATATAAATAATTATTGTAAAGAAGATTTTAATGAGTTAGATAAATTACTAGATATAGAAGTCGATGAGTA
>ERZ1106969.1338-NODE-1338-length-17756-cov-6.804926_pt1 | contig 17756 bp, 17 predicted proteins | sample MGYA00403685_ERZ1106969 | MGnify/ENA primary metagenome ERZ1106969 (study PRJEB35170, sample SAMEA104062416) | human gut metagenome | biome: human gut; feature: human-associated habitat; material: faeces | place: Denmark | collected 2012-05-18 ... | reverse complement strand
GTGCGGAGAAAGGAATCGTAGTATTCAATACACCCGGAGCCAATGCAAATGGTGTAAAAGAGCTTGTTATTGCAGGGATGCTTCTGGCAGCCCGGGATATTATAGGGGGCATCAACTGGGTACAGGAGTATGAAGAAGATGGTGACATCGCCAAGATTACAGAAAAGAAGAAAAAGGCATTTGCAGGAACTGAGCTGGAAGGCAAAAAATTGGGTGTAATCGGTCTGGGAGCAATCGGAGTTCTGGTGGCCAATGCTGCGACGCATCTGGGAATGGAAGTATACGGATATGATCCATATGTATCCGTAGATGCTGCATGGAAACTTTCCAGAAATATCCATCATGCAAAATCAGTAGATGAACTGTATAAAGAGTGCGATTATCTGACCATTCATGTTCCGGCTTTGGAGAATACGAAAGGCATGATCAATAAAAATGCCATCAGTCTGATGAAAGATGGGGTGGTGATCCTGAATTTTGCGAGAGATGTACTTGTCAATCAGGAAGACATTGTAGATGCACTTGTATCTGAGAAAGTACGTTGTTATGTGACAGACTTTCCAACAAAAGAGATTGTGGGAGTGAAAGGCGCGATCGTGATTCCACATCTTGGAGCTTCTACAGAGGAATCTGAGGATAATTGCGCAAAAATGGCAGTTGCAGAAGTTGTGGATTACCTTGAGAACGGAAATATTACACATTCCGTAAATTATCCGGACTGTGATATGGGGGTAAAAGGAAAAGGTGCGAGAATTACGATATTACATCGTAATGTCCCGAATATGCTGGGACAGTTTACTGCACTTTTAGCAGCAGAAGGAATGAATATTTCTTTGATGGCAAATAAGAGCAAGAACGAATATGCTTACACGATGATCGATGTAGAGTCTGAGGTTTCCGAAAAGATTGAAAAAGAGTTGGAGGCTGTGGACGGAGTACTGAAAGTAAGAGTCATTGCATAGTAAAAAGGCAGATGTAACAGGCAGGAGTCCTGTACATCTGCCTTTTTGCTGTACAAGTTAAAATAACTATTGACAATACGTGTATAAGTGTATACAATTATACAAGAACTTTTGTTGAGTAGAGTATTAAAGCTTAGGCGGAGGAGAAAATCATGGAAAATAGAAAAGTACGTTTGAATCAGCAGACAAATCTTCTGGAACTGGAAGAGCATATGTATCCACTTGTAGATGTGGAGACGCCGAATGTGTTTCGTAATTTGTTTCATTATGATGAAATTCCGAAGATTGCATTTAATGATCGTATCGTACCTCACCATATGCCGGATGAGATCTGGATCACTGACACGACATTCCGTGATGGACAGCAGTCCAGAGCTCCATATACAACAGAGCAGATTGTGACGATTTATGACTATTTTCATCGTCTGGGCGGTCCAAATGGTAAGATCCGTCAGAGTGAGTTTTTCTTATACAGTAAAAAAGATCGGGATGCTGTGTATAAATGTCTGGAAAGAGGATACCAGTTTCCAGAAGTGACAAGCTGGATCCGCGCAAGCAAAAAAGATTTTCAGCTAGTCAAAGACATCGGATTGAAAGAGACAGGAATTTTGGTCAGCTGTTCGGATTATCATATTTTTTATAAATTGAAAATGACAAGGCGAGAAGCCCTGGAGCATTATTTATCCGTTGTACGCGAATGTATGGAAACAGGGGTTCGGCCGAGATGCCATCTGGAAGATATCACACGCTCTGATATTTATGGATTTGTGATCCCGTTTTGTCTGGAACTGATGAAGCTGATGGAAGAGTATCAGATTCCGGTAAAAATCCGTGTCTGTGATACCATGGGATATGGAGTAAACTTTCCGGGAGCAGTGATTCCACGTTCGATTCCGGGAATCATCTATGGCCTGATGACGCATGCAGGCGTTCCAAGTGAACTGATTGAGTTCCATGGGCATAATGATTTTTACAAAGCAGTGAATAATTCCACAACGGCATGGCTGTATGGAGCTTGTGGAGTAAACTGTTCCCTGTTTGGAATCGGAGAACGTACCGGGAATACACCGCTTGAAGCAATGGTATTTGAATATGCACAGCTGAGAGGAACTTTGGATGGAATGGATACAACCGTGATCACAGAGCTGGCAGAGTATTACGAAAAAGAAATTGGATACAAAGTACCGTCAAGAACTCCGTTTGTCGGAAAGAATTTTAACGTGACACGGGCAGGAATCCATGCAGACGGAATGTTGAAAAATGAAGAGATTTATAACATCTTTGATACGGACAAATTTTTGAATCGTCCGGCTTTGGTTTCTGTTTCCAATACATCAGGAGCGGCTGGAATTGCCTATTGGATCAATGCTTACTATAAACTTCCGCAAGGCAGTCAGGTGGACAAAAATTCTGAGCTGGTCAGCAGGTTAAAAGAGTGGGTAGACAAAGAGTATGAAGAAGGTCGCGTTACGGTCTTGACAGATGACGAATTAATTGCCAAAATAGATAGTATATGTGACGAATTGCATATAAAATTGTAGCTGGGAGGCTGACAGATAGAAAATGGGCGAATATCAGGATAATTCTCTGGGAAGCCGGGTGTTTCAGAGACTCCGCGAAGATATATTAAGCGGAAAATACAAAGAGCATGATGAATTGCGTGAAAATACACTCGGAAAAGAATTGGGGGTAAGCCGGACACCGGTCAGAGAGGCACTTAGACAGCTGGAATTGGAAGGACTGGTCACGATCGTACCAAATAAAGGGGCTTATGTGACAGGAATCTCAGCAAAAGATATCCGGGATATTTATGTCTTACGTTCGATGCTGGAGGGGTTATGTGCCAGATGGGCGACAGAACATATTACGGAAGAGCAGCTGGACGAATTAGAGGAAGTGATTCTTCTTTCGGAATTCCATATGAAAAAGGTGAACGGAAACAATGCAGACCAGGTGACGGATCTGGACGGCAAGTTCCATAAGATTTTGTATGAGGCATCAGACAGCCGGATTTTGAGCCATGTTTTGATGGATTTTCATAAATATGTGCAGCAGGCAAGAAGAATGTCTGTTGTTTCAGAAGAGAGAGCCAGAAAATCGATTCGGGAGCACAAGCAGATCTTGCGGGCAATCAGAGACAATGATGCTGATTTGGCAGAACAGCTTGCCAATGAACATATCCTGCATGTTATGCAAAATCTGAAAAAACAGGGATACGAAGAAATTTAGGAGGATACGGAACATGGAAAAAATTAAAATGACTACACCAATCGTGGAAATGGATGGGGATGAGATGACAAGAATTCTCTGGAAGATGATCAAAGAAAATCTTCTGGAACCTTACATCGAGTTGAATACAGAGTACTATGATCTGGGACTGGAGCATAGAAACGAGACAGATGACCAGGTGACGGTAGATTCTGCAAATGCTACAAAAAAATATAAAGTTGCTGTGAAATGTGCAACAATCACTCCGAATGCTGCACGTATGGAAGAGTATGATTTAAAAGAAATGTGGAAAAGTCCGAATGGTACAATCCGTGCAATTTTGGACGGAACGGTGTTCCGGGCTCCGATTGTTGTTAAAGGGATCGAGCCTTGCGTAAAAAACTGGAAAAAACCAATCACGATTGCGAGACACGCATATGGAGATGTCTACAAAGGATCTGAAATGAAGATTCCAGGCGCTGGAAAAGTAGAGCTTGTTTATACAGCAGAAGACGGAACACAGACCAAAGAGCTTGTTCACGAATTTACAGGTGCAGGTATTGTACAGGGAATGCATAATATCAATGGATCCATTGAAAGTTTTGCAAGAAGCTGTTTTAATTATGCTCTGGATACAAAACAGGATCTCTGGTTTGCAACAAAGGATACAATTTCGAAAAAATATGACCATACATTTAAAGATATTTTCCAGGAAATCTATGATGCAGAGTATGATGAAAAATTTAAAGCAGCAGGAATCGAATATTTCTATACATTGATCGATGACGCTGTAGCCCGTGTGATGAAATCAGAGGGAGGATTTATCTGGGCATGTAAAAATTATGACGGTGATGTGATGAGTGATATGGTATCCTCTGCATTTGGTTCTCTTGCAATGATGACCTCTGTATTAGTATCTCCGGAAGGCTATTACGAATATGAAGCAGCACATGGTACGGTACAGCGCCATTATTACAAACATTTAAAAGGCGAAGAGACTTCTACGAATTCAGTGGCAACCATTTTTGCATGGTCTGGTGCGCTGAGAAAACGTGGAGAGTTGGATGGAAACAAAGAATTGATGGAATTTGCTGACAGATTGGAAAAGGCTACGGTTGATACGATCGAAGCAGGAGAGATGACAAAGGATCTGGCATTAATTACAACAATGGAGAATCCGACAGTATTAAACAGCGAAGAATTTATCAAAGCAATTGCAAAGAGACTGTAAAGACAAGTCAGGATCCAGCGGATTCGGACAGGTACAGGCAGAAAGTGAATTGAAAAACAAAACAAAAGATTTTATTTTTCAAAAAACAAACGGGTATACCAGGGCAAGCGGTATGAATTATAAATATGTTGTATCTGCTTTTGTATGCTTACTGTTTTTTATCATTGGCGGACACTGGATTTACTTTACCCCTATTGTGGAAATCAGCAGAGATATCAATCCATCGATCGAGTTGGGAATCAATCGTTTTGATCGTGTCGTTTCATTTGCGAGTTATAATGAGGATGGTCAGAAGCTGTTGGATTCTCTGGATATAAAATTTATGGATTATTCTGAAGCGGTAAGTCAGATCGTTGAAAATAAAGAGATCGAAGCATTGTTATCGAACGATGAAATTATGACAATTACAGTTGTAGAAAAAGAGAACGAACAATCCGGGGAAATCCTTTCTGAAATACAATCCTGTATGAAAGGAAGAACGGATCTGTATTGTGAACACGCGCACTCAGAAGAAGTTGACGATGCACATGAAGTCGGCCTTTCGTATGGAAAATATAAAGCATTTTTAGAACTGCAGGCATTGAAACCGGATATTACGGTTGAGGAAATTGAGAAGATGGCAATGCGTGAAATCAGAGATTTGATGCAGGAATTGTCTGATCATAGAGAAGAAGACAGGCAATTTGAACATGAGAAAAAACATCATGGACATTACGGCAGACGAGACGAAAAGTAAAACGTCCTGTAAAGAGTTTACACGAAAATCCGTGTGAATACTCTTTACAGGACGTTTTTGTTTGTAAAAAGGATAGATTATACCAAAGCTTTTTTATGCTTTCTGATGTATCTTACCAATAAAACAATACAGATAAAATCAATTACAACTACAGCGATAATGGACTGCATTCCATAGTAAATTCCAGCAGTTTCCGCAATTTTTCCAATCACAGACGGCATGATGATCGCTCCAAGACTTGCAAGTGTCAGAATAAAACTCCATGCAAGGGAGTATTTTTGAATCAAGCTGCCGGCAAAAGAAACGGTTGTCGGATAAAGACCGGCCATACTGAAACCAAAGCCCATAATACCAATCATAATCCATGGTGTAGAGGAACTAAACAGAAGCAGGATGAAAAATCCCACAAGTCCAAAGCCCATGGCAAGAAGCAGCCATTCTTTTTGGAATTTTGAAGACAGCCATGCAGTTAAAAGTCTTCCGGCCAGAATCATAATCCAAAGAACGCTGGCAGTCACCTGGGATAAAGAGGCTGGTAAAAGCCCGGTATCCTTAAAGTAAGTGATCATCCAGCCGATCACGCCCTGTTCGGCACACAGATAAAAGAACATTGTCAGTGTACAGAGATAGAATAATGGTTCTTTGAAAAAGGCAAATCCATTGACTGTTTTTTTCTGCTTTTCTTTGACGGCATCTTCCGAGACTGGCACGATAAAGTACAAGATCCAGCTTAAAATTCCCATGATCAGCATAAAATAGCAGGCATAGATCCAGTTGGATGAATCCACTTTTGTAAGTGCTAGAAGCAGAAGCGGAAATGTAAAAGCGCCGATTGCAAACATGGCATGAAGTCCGTTTAAAATAGAGGCTTTTCCGGGTGCCAGTTCATTAATAGATTTGTTGCAGAAATTACTGGTGGCACCTCTTGCCACTCCGGTCAGGAAAAATGCCAGAGCCAACAGAAAGTTGTTGTCAGAGACAATAATGACCAGATAGGACAATGCAAAAAAGGCATTAAATAAAAGAATACTCTTTTTTCTTCCTAGTATTGCGGGCAAAGCGCCGGAGACAAAGCTGGAAATCAGATTTCCTATGGAATGAAGGCTGACGATCATTCCACAAAACGCGTATTCCAAACCACGCGTATCGCGGATATACGGCAATAAAGAGCCAATCGATAGTGCAAGCATACCATTGATGATGAAAACACCATAATTGCACAGAAGTTGTTTGTTTTGTGTTTTGCTTTTGGATAATTGTATCATGTTTTCCCTTTCCTCCCAGAATACAAAATCCAATATAGTCTAAAACAAAAAGGAGAATTTGTAAAGTCTATATTTTTTCTTTTGTACAATTTAGAGATACAACATTTCATTTTACACGAAAATTTAAAAAGGCTTTTGGAATAACGCCGAATGCTTTTCGCAAAAATCATAGATAAAGAAAATGGGAAGAGCCTGCAGATTACTCTGCAAGCGCTTCCCATTTTTCGTACAATTCTTCCAATTCAGTATTGTTTGCATCTTTTTCTAATGCCAGTTCCTGACATTTGACCGAGTTGGAATATACTTCTTCCTGAGTCATCAGTTCGTCGATCTCCACATTTCGTTCTTCCAAAACAGCAATTCGATCTTCCGTTTTTTTCAGTTCATTTTTTCGTTTTCGTTCTTTCGCCTGCCGTTCTTTTTGCTCCTGCCAACTGAGTTTGGAATCGGAAGGCGCTTCTTGTGAAGCGGCCAAAGCAACTGGATTTTCAGCAGTGATCGGAGCCGCATATGCAGCGGTCAGCTCTTCTTTTTTCTCCAGATAGTAGTCGTAGTTTCCGATATAGTTGACAAAGGTTTGGTTGACCAGTTCCAGAATCCGGGTGGCAGTCTGGTTGATGAAGTATCGGTCATGCGATACATACAGAACTGTGCCGGTGTATTCGTTCAGTGCATGTTCCAGAATTTCTTTGGAAGTAATATCCAAATGGTTGGTCGGCTCATCCAGGATCAGAAAGTTGGCTTCGGAGAGCATCAGCTTGGCAAGGGAGACACGTCCTTTTTCTCCACCGCTTAAATCTCGGATCAGTTTGTAAACGTCATCTCCGGTAAACTGAAAAGCTGCCAGCGTATTTCGAATCTGGGTGTTGGTCAGCGCAGGATAATCATCCGAAATTTCGTCAAAAATTGTTTTTTCATTGTGAAGGACATGGTGTTCCTGGTCGTAATATCCAATTTGGACTTTCGAACCAAGGGTAAAGCTTCCGGTATCAGGTTCGATAACCTGATTCAAAATTTTTAACAGTGTGGTTTTTCCGGTTCCGTTGTCACCAATGACTGCGACATGTTCTCCGCGTTTAATCTCAAAACTGATGTCCTGAAACAATACCTGACTGTCGAAACGTTTTCCAAGAGACTGGATGCTTAGAACGTCATTTCCACTGATTTCGGAAGGTTCCAGAGTGAAATGCATTTCTTTTGCTGCTTCTGCAGGTTTTTCCACAGGAGTAATCTTGGAAAGCATTTTTTCCCGGCTTTCCGCACGTTTGATGGATTTTTCCCGATTAAAGGAACGCAGCTTTTCGATGACGGCTTCCTGATGTTTGATCTCACGCTGCTGATTCAAATATTCTTTCAGCTGTGCATCTCGGATCATTTGCTTTTTCTGTGCATATGCTTTGTAATTGCCGTCATACATACGTATCGAAGCATGTTCAATTTCAATTACTTTGGTGACTACACGATTTAAGAAAAAGCGGTCATGGGAAACGATCAGAACGGCTCCGGGATAGTTTAAAAGGTAAGTTTCCAGCCAGCTGATAGAGTTGAGATCCAGGTGGTTGGTAGGCTCGTCCAACAACAGAATATCCGGTTTGGTGAGCAAAAGTTTACCCAGTGATACGCGGGTCTTTTGTCCGCCGGAAAGGGTGTCTGTCCGTTTGGAAAACTCCTCCTCTGCAAAACCGAGGCCTTTTAAAACACCGGTAATTTCACTTTCGTATGCGTATCCGTTTTTGGATTCGAATTCGGACATCAATCGGTTGTAAGTGTTCAGTCGGTTTTCCAGTTCTTCTCCGGAAAGCAATTTTAGTTCCAGCTCAATGGAGCGAATCTGAGCTTCCAAAGCAATAATATCGGATTTTGCTGTTTTTAATTCTTCATAGATCGTATTTGTGGTGTCCAGATTTTGATGCTGGGCAAGATATCCAAGAGTTTTTCCTTTTGTCAGAATCACATCGCCGCGATCCAGAGGCAATTCTCCTACGATCATCTTGAAAATGGTTGATTTTCCGGCGCCGTTTACACCAACAAGGGCAGCTTTTTCACGGTCTTCTACATGAAAAGAGCCATCCCGGACAATGAGATGGTCGCCGAATGCTTTATTTAAATTATGACATGCGAGTATCATGAAATTCCTCCTGTAGTTTGACAATCACTGATTTTTCAAATCATCACCATTTCATTATAACGGAAACACAGCAAAATACAACCAAAAGTTATATTTTAAGCAGGAAAAGGTATTCAGGAAAAAGCCTTTAAAATCAGGCTTGTCAATATGTTTGATCGGCATGGGAATACGGGATATGAAAGTATGGTTAACCGTAAAGGATATCATTGAGACTGCAGAAGTGAACAGAAATACGTTTTATTATTATTTTGAAGACATTTACGACTTACTGTCGCAGATTTTTCAGATGAAACTGGACGATTTTTGCAGAGATATGAAAATTTGTGATACATTTTACGAAGAATATATTCGTTCGGCAGAATTTTTAATGAAAAACAAAAAAGCGATGTTTCATATTTACCATTCCAGAGACCGGGAATTGCTTCAAGTTTATCTGGAAAAGATTACAGAAAGCATTGTGGAGCAATTTGTAAGAAAAAAAGCAGTTTCCTATGATATTGAAGAAAAAGGAATTGAATATCTGACAAAATTTTATAGCTATACGATCGTTGGAAATGCAATGCACTGGATTCGTGACGGAATGCCTCCTTATCGTGAGCGGTATTTGTTTCTTGTTTCAAAATCATTTGAGGCTTCTATTGATGATCTGATCAGATCTTTGCAGGAGAAGGTCCGGATAATTTTCCGACACAAAGAGCGGCATTTCGCAATGTGTTGGCAGATCCTGAAAATAATATGTATCAGCTGATTATGAGTGTATTCCATGATATCGATCGGGAAGTACTCAAAGCGACATTGGAAAATTTCTTCTTTAATGCCAATGGTGATGTGGATCCTTGTGTATTTATTCATTATTCCGATTCGAATATCCGGGAAAAAACATTATTGGAATGTCTGCAGTCACCTGTTTTTAAGGCATATCATGATGGGCAGCCATTTCATGAGAATCATCTGCGACCATGTCCGATGCTGGAAAATCCACAATTGCTGAGAAAAATCGTTCATGGAACAAACGCAAAGTCCACAGATCTGCAATCTCCGGAAAGTGTTGATCATCTCTGTGACAAGTGCGTAGACTATGCGAAACACTGGGAACTGACAGCTGAGAGACTGTGGGCAGACAGGCAGAAATGAATATAGGGGGATAAAAGAAACGAAGAGTTCTTTCACTAAAAGTTTGACTTATCTTTCACAATTTTATATAATAAGAAAAGACTAAAATTGGAGGGTACAATCAGTGGAAGAAAGAAAAATATCCCGTGCGGTGATCAGCAGACTCCCCAGATATTATAGATACCTTGGCGATCTGATGGAGGATCAGGTAGAGAGGATCTCATCCAACGACTTAAGCAAAAAGATGCATGTTACGGCATCCCAGATTCGTCAGGATCTGAATAATTTCGGAGGATTCGGACAACAGGGATACGGGTATAATGTGAAATATTTATATACGGAGATCGGCAAGATTCTCGGGCTGGACAGAAGCCATAATTTTATTATCATAGGAGCGGGCAACCTGGGACAGGCGCTTGCGAATTATGCTTCTTTTGAAAAAGGTGGATTTATTTTAAAAGGGCTTTTTGATGTGAATCCACGTTTGGAGGGGGTTTCCATTCGAGGAATTCCGGTACGGATGATGGACGAACTGCAGGATTTTATCCAGAACAATGAAATTGAGATTGCAGCACTTACGATTCCAAAATCTAAAGCAAAAGAAGTTGCAGAGTTATTGGTGGACAATGGAATCCAGGCAATCTGGAATTTTGCACATACAGATCTGAATCTGCCAAAAGATGTGATTGTAGAGAGTGTACATCTTTCTGACAGTCTGATGAAGCTGTCATACAATGTCAGTCGTCACCGGGAAGAAAAAAACAAGTAAGAATAACTCAGTTCATGTGCAAAGACGTGTGGTCGGAAAAATCTGACCGCACGTCCTTTCTTTTCGGAAGGAGGAGAGCGAATATGAGATATTTACCGAATGGAACATGGATGCAGAAGGCTGATGCGCATACCATCCAAAAGATAGGAATTCCTTCGCTTGTGTTGATGGAACGGGCAGCTTTAAGAACTGTAGAAGTAATGAAGGACAAAGAAATTTGTCTGGATCATTGTCTGATCGTATGCGGCAGTGGAAATAACGGAGGAGATGGATTTGCGATTGCAAGACTTTTGCATGCAGAAGGAAAAGATGTATGCGTAGTTTTTGCGGGAAAAGAAACATCCATGAGTGAAGAGTGCAGACAACAAAGCAGAATTGCTTCAAATTTGGGGATTCCGGTTGTAACAAAGATTCCGGAAAAAGAATATACTGTTGTTATAGATGCTATATTTGGAGTGGGATTGAGCAGAGAAATTCAAGGGCATTACAGAGAACTGATCGAATCAATGAACCGGATTGTGGCGAAAAAAGTAGCAGTGGATATTCCATCGGGAGTCGGTTCTTTTGACGGTCAGATTTTGGGAACTGCATTTCGGGCAGACTTGACAGTTTCTTTTGCATGTGAGAAACTGGGAACTGTTTTGTTCCCCGGATATGATTATGCGGGCGAAGTTGTTCCTGTGGAAATCGGAATCGGGACAGAACTTTTTCAGGACAATTTGGATGTCTGCTATACATTAGAAAAATCGGATCTTCCCAAGCTTCTTCCGGAACGGAAAAAGAATTCTCATAAAGGAAGTTATGGAAAGATTCTGATGATCACTGGCAGTAAAGGAATGTCCGGGGCATCGTATTTGAGCGCGCGTGCTGCTTATATCAGCGGAGGTGGACTGGTGCAGATTTATACAGAGGAATCAAACCGGACAATTCTGCAGCAGCAGCTGCCGGAGGCAATTGTATCCACATATGCAGAATATGAGGAAGAGACATTGAAAAGTCTGCTTGACTGGGCGGATGTACTTTGTATTGGATGTGGACTTGGAAAAAGCCGGACAGCAGAACAGATTCTTTCCTATGTGATGAAACATGCACAAATTCCCTGCGTGATCGATGCAGATGGATTGAATCTTCTGGCCGAACATATGGAACTTTTAGCCGAAGTGAAAACACCCGTGGTGCTGACGCCACATATGAAAGAGATGGCAGGACTTTTAAATTGTACAATTTCGGAACTGGGAAAAAACAGGTTTTTCATGTTACAAGAATTTACAAGCAGCTATCAAGTTGTATGTGCCCTGAAAGATGCGCGTACATTGGTGGCAGAAAAAGACCGACAGATGTTTTTAAATACTGCAGGCAACAGTGCCATGGCAAAAGCCGGATCCGGAGATGTGCTGGCAGGGGTGATCACCGGACTTTTGGCACAGCATATGACAGCACATGATGCAGCAGTTTCAGGTGTTTTTCTTCATGCCTGCGGCGGAGACCAGGCCAGAAAAGTAAGGGGAGCTTACAGCGTCCTGGCAGAAGATCTGACAGAGGGAATTGCTGTCTGTATCAAAGAGACAAAAAAAGGGAGATAATTATGGAAAAACATAGTAGAGTATATGCAGAGATCGATCTGGATGCAATTTCATATAATATGGAGCAGATGAAAAAGCGGGTTGGAGAAGGTGCAAAATTTATTGCCGTAGTGAAGACGGATGGATATGGACATGGAGCAGTGCCGATCGCACAGATGCTGGACAGAGACCCGGATGTATGGGGATATGCGACAGCAACACTGGAAGAAGCTGTGGAACTGCATAAATCAGGAATTCAAAAGCCTGCGATCGTGTTGGGGTGTGTGTTCCCGGATCAATATGAAGAGATGATAAAAGAAGAAGTGCGGGCTACAGTATACACGCAGAAGATGGCAAAAGAGATTTCAAATATTGCCGAAAAACTGGGAAAAACAGCCTATTTTCATATTAAGATCGATACAGGGATGGAACGGCTTGGATTTCCGGTATCCGAGGAAAGTGCAGATGTGATCAAGGAGATTGAGAAATTCCCGAATGTCTGTCTGGAGGGAATGTTTACGCACTTTGCAAAAGCAGACGAACTGGATAAAACATTTTCTGAAGAACAATACAGAAAGTTTCTTTGGATGCGGGATGCGGTAGAAAAAAGAGGGGTTTCGATTTCCCGGTATCATTGTGACAATAGCGCAGGAATCATTGATTTTCCAGAGTGGAAGCAAGATCTGGTTCGTGCCGGGATTGCGTTGTATGGAATGTATCCGTCAGAGGAAGTGAAGAAAGAAGCTGTCGATTTAAAACCTGCGCTGCGTCTGGTCAGTCACGTCAGTTTTGTGAAGGATGTAGAGCCAGGGGTTTCCATCAGTTATGGCGGAACTTTTACTGCTGATAAAAAAATGAAGGTTGCTACCATTCCGGTTGGATATGGAGATGGGTATGCAAGAGGGCTATCCAATCGCGGAGAGGTTTTAATCCATGGAAAGCGTGCGCGGATACTGGGGCGTGTTTGTATGGATCAGTTTATGGTGGATGTGACGGATATTCCAAAGACCACATTTATGGATGAGGTGGTTCTGATTGGAAAAGATGGAGAAGACGAGATCACGGTAGAGGAACTCAGCGAAATTTGCGGGCGTTTTAATTATGAATTTGTATGCTGCCTTGGAAAAAGGATCCCGCGGGTTTATAAAAGCAAAGATTTTATGGAAAAATAAATGTCAGGTGAATACATCCGATAAAAACGGAGATACTCAAGTATACTTTCCGGAAGGAAAGAAAATTGAAGTATAAGAATCGGAGTGTGAATAAAACGTGACAGTCAGAAGAGGCGATATTTATTATGCGGATTTAAGTCCGGTGATCGGTTCCGAACAAGGTGGTGTGCGTCCGGTACTGATCATTCAAAACGATGTGGGAAACAGACACAGTCCAACGGTCATTTGTGCAGCGATCACATCGCGAATGAATAAGGCAAAGCTGCCGACTCACATTGAAATCAGTGCAAGAAAATACAGGCTTGTCAAAAATTCAGTAGTGCTTTTGGAACAGATCAGGACTCTGGATAAAAAGAGGCTGAAAGAGTATATCTGTCATGTAGATGGACAATTTATGGAAGAAGTTAATGAAGCAATCCGCATCAGCCTGGAGCTGTCTACATAATGGAATCAGGCTGAAAATGTCCGTGTTACAACTTTACAGAACGAAAAAAGAGTGATAGAATGGAACAACGAGTTTATGAGATAAAAGGAGAATTGAGCAATGTCAGGACATTCAAAATTTGCAAATATTAAACACAAAAAAGAGAAAAATGATGCAGCAAAAGGAAAAATCTTTACCAAGATCGGAAGAGAACTTGCAGTTGCAGTAAAAGAAGGCGGTGGTCCGGATCCGGCGAATAACAGCCGGCTCCGTGATGTGATCGCAAAAGCAAAAGCAAACAATATGCCGAATGATACGATTGACAGAAATATTAAAAAAGCAGCAGGGGAAGGTTCTGGGGATAATTACGAGCATATCACATACGAGGGATATGGTCCGAACGGAACGGCGATCATTGTAAAAACACTGACAGACAATAAGAACCGTACAGCATCCAATGTCAGAAATGCTTTTACAAAAGGAAGCGGAAATGTAGGAACTCCGGGATGTGTCTCATTCATGTTTGATGAAAAGGGGCAGATCATCGTCGCAAAAGAAGAGTGTGATATGGATGCAGATGAACTGATGATGATGGCTTTGGATTTTGGAGCAGAAGATTTCTCCGAAGAAGAGGAGAGTTTTGAAATTCTTACAGCTCCGGAAGACTTCAGTGAAGTACGTTTGAAATTAGAAGAAGCCGGAATTGCCATGGTGAACGCAGAGGTGACGATGATTCCACAGACATATGTGGAACTGACCAGTGAAGAAGATATTAAAAATATTCAGAAGACACTGGATCTTCTCGATGAAGATGATGATGTCCAGGATGTGTATCACAACTGGGATGAATAGATTCCATCTTACATAGATTTTAAATAGTGATAACGAAACCATGATAAACATATATTAGAATGACATCAGAAGTTGTTGATCAATGGTTTGGAGGGATCGCTATGGTAAAAGAAAGAAGAAGTGCAAAAAGGATCAAATATGATATGGTCCGCGTGTACTCTAAAATGGAAACGAATGTAGATAGGAAAGCAAAAAGTATTTTTAAAAGAAAACCGTATGCTTCGGCAAAATAGGAAGAGAGAACAGGTCTGTTGATATTTGGAATATCCGACAGACCTGTTTCTTTGTGCAAAAAAATTGAAATGCCGTATCAGATATGCTATACTAAACAACGGTATAAAAGGAAATACAGCAAAAAGAGGAATGCCAATGTGTCAGAATAACTTACAGAATGATTTGATTGTTTTATATGAAAATACCAGAAAAAAAGTACAGGGATTTCAGAAAAAGACATATCAGTCGGATATGAAAATTTTAGAAACAGAAAATCAGACATTGCTGGAATGTGTAAGAGAACGAATCGAACGATCAGAAGAATGTATGCGGGAAGCAGCCGGGTACATTCCGGAATATGTATCAGGGATACTTTCTCAAGTGGATTCCAGGCGAAAAAGGAAAACAGTGGTGATCGATCACAATATGGCCATGGTAGCTTTTTTTGTTCCGTTGATGGGAAAGATTCCAAGTACGCAGACAAAGAAATTTACGGAAACGATAGTCGAGTTATGGAATCAGAGAATGCCTGGCAGTAAAATCGGACATTCCGATGCAGACAGCATAGAGAATGGATTCAAGAAAGGAATTTTCTGTTACATTACAACGGCTGTCTGCAAGAGTCTTGAGAAGCCGGATGATTGTTACGAACTGAATCTTTTGAGAACATATAGAGATCAGTATCTGATGGGGACGAAAGAAGGAGAGATTCTTGTAAAAGAATACTACAATATTGCCCCTACAATTGTGAAGCGGATTGATCGTTGTCCAGATGCGGCAGAGATTTATGCGGATATCTGGGAAAAGTACTTGAAACCGTGTGTACGTTTGATCGAATCAGGTGCACAAGAAGAATGCAGAGAATTATACACAAAGATGGTTCGTTCTCTGGAACAGAAATATTTATATGCAGTAGGAGGAGAAAAAAATGAGCAATTATAAGACAGAGACAAAATGTATACAGTCCGGATATGAGCCGGGCAATGGAGAAGCAAGAGTTCTTCCTATTTACCAGAGTACAACATTTCGATATACAAGCAGTGAACAGATGGGGCGCCTGTTTGATCTGGAAGAGTCCGGATATTTTTACACCCGACTTCAGAATCCGACCAATGATGCAGTTGCTGCAAAAATCTGTGATCTGGAAGGCGGAGTAGCAGCAATGCTCACATCATCCGGACAGGCGGCGAATTTTTATGCGATTATGAATATTGTAGAAGCAGGAGATCATATTGTTTGTGCATCTGCGTTGTATGGCGGAACCTATAATCTGTATGCGCATACGATCAAAAAGATGGGAGTGGAAGCTACATTTGTAGATCCGGAGTGTACACCGGAAGAATTGGAAGCCGCATTTCAGGAGAATACAAAAGCTGTTTTTGGAGAAACAATCGCCAATCCGGCACTTGTAGTTCTGGATCTGGAAAAATTTGCCAATGCCGCGCATGCACATGGAGTTCCATTTATTGTAGATAATACATTTGCAACTCCGATCAATTGCCGCCCGTTTGAATGGGGTGCGGACATTGTGACACATTCCACGACGAAATATATGGATGGACATGCCACTTGTGTAGGCGGTGCAATCGTGGACAGTGGAAATTTTGACTGGGATGCACAGAAAGAAAAGTTCCCGGGACTGACAACACCAGATGAGACTTATCACGGAGTCGTATATACAGAGCGGTTTGGCAAAGGGGCCTATATTACAAAGGCAACTGCACAGCTGATGCGAGATCTGGGATCGATCCAGTCACCTCAGAATGCATTCCTTTTAAATATTGGTCTGGAGACTCTTCATTTAAGAGTGCCGCGTCATTGTGAGAACGCAGTGAAGGTAGCAGAATATTTGAAAAATCATGAGAAAGTGGCATGGGTTTGCTGTCCGTCCCTTCCGGGAGACAAATACTATGAGGTTGCACAGAAATATATGCCAAACGGTACTTGTGGTGTGATCACGTTCGGATTAAAAGGTGGCAGAGAAGCGGCTGTTGAGATGATGGATAAGTTGAAAATGGTGGCAATCGTAACACATGTGGCAGATGCCAGAAGCTGTGTTCTTCATCCTGCGAGTCATACGCATCGTCAGATGAACGATAAAGAACTGATGGAAGCAGGAGTTCAGCCGGATCTGATCCGCTTTAGCGTAGGAATTGAAAATATAGAAGATATTATTGCAGATGTGGAGCAGGCGCTTCGCTAAATAAAAATGGTATGGATGTATACAAAAGGCATCCATACCATTTTTGCATAAAATCCTCATTTTTCGTATAAATCAAGACCGCAGATCGAATACTAAAGTATCCGGCTGTCCAAGAACAGGCCTGAAAATAGAAAAAAGAAGGTAGAGAATCATGGAAAATGAGGAAAAGCAAAAACAACGTCTCGATAAAAATGAAGAGATTAAAGAGACCGGCACCTTAAATTTGAATGGAAACGGGCAAAAAGCCAATATTCAGCTTCTGACGATCATCGGAGAGATTGAAGGGCATGAAGCGGTTTCGGGAAATACAAAGGCAACGAAGTATGAGCATTTGATTCCAAGGCTGGCTGAAGTGGAAGATGATGATGCAGTAGATGGAGTTCTGATTTTGCTCAATACACTGGGAGGGGATGTAGAAGCGGGACTGGCAATTGCGGAAATGATCGCATCATTAAGCAAACCAACAGTTTCGTTGGTTTTAGGCGGGAGTCATTCGATCGGTGGTCCACTCGCTGTTTCGGCAGATTATTCCTTTATCGTTCCAAGCGGGACGATGATCGTTCATCCGGTCAGATCTTCCGGAATGTTCATCGGTGTGATCCAGAGCTATCGAAATATGGAAAAAACACAGGATAGAATTACCCGTTTTATTGCATCTCATTCCCGGATTACGCAAGCACGTCTGGAAGAGCTGATGCTGGATTCCACACAACTTGTAAAGGATGTAGGAACTATGCTGGAAGGAGAAGATGCAGTCAGAGAAGGCATCATTGATGAGGTTGGAGGAATCAGTACGGCACTGAAAAAGCTGCGTGAAATGATCCGGGAGAAAAAATGTTAATGACACACTTTTCAATTGATGCTATACTAGATGTAGTATGTGTAATTATCAAGGGGGAAGTATTATGGCTGCAAAGT
>ERZ1106969.1337-NODE-1337-length-17756-cov-52.696288_pt1 | contig 17756 bp, 18 predicted proteins | sample MGYA00403685_ERZ1106969 | MGnify/ENA primary metagenome ERZ1106969 (study PRJEB35170, sample SAMEA104062416) | human gut metagenome | biome: human gut; feature: human-associated habitat; material: faeces | place: Denmark | collected 2012-05-18 ... | reverse complement strand
TTCTGTTTTTGATAAATTTCAGGTAATTTGGTGGAATTTAAAATTTCACATTACGTTTCCAAATTTTGCAATAACAATACAAATGTATTGAAATAGAAATGATTTAGCATTATAATGAAGGAAATAGATGGAAGTGAGGTGCTGAACATGGCTAGTACAATTCAGGTCAGAGTAGAAGATGAGTTAAAGAGTAAATCAGATGCACTATTTAAGGATTTAGGAACAGATACAACAACAGCAATCAGAATGTTTTTAACCCAGGCAGTTGCGACAAATGGATTTCCTTTTGAAATAAAAAGGCAGACAGAATCAAATCCATATGCACCTATGACGGAGGCAGAAATGCTTGCGAAATTGGAAAAGTCCAGAGAACAGGGGATGTTCAGAGATGCAGATCTTGTGGTTTCTGATATGAGATTGAAGTATGGATTATAAGATTGTTTTGATGAGGGATGCAGAGGAGGACCTAGATAGATTTATCACATATCTTTTGTTTGGAAAGAAAAGTGAGCAGGCTGCAAGAAATTTATTAAATGATTTCGAAGCAACAAAAACAAGTCTGTCAAATGTTGCTGGAAGTCTGAAACTTTGTGATAATCCCCAATTAAGAGCGTTAGGATATCGAAGAATTAATTTTTTATCGCATCGATATTTTATGCTTTATCGTATTGAAAACGATACTGTTTATGTGGATAATATTTTTCACGAATTGCAAGATTATGAAAATAAGATGAATTAAATACTGGAATATAAAATCCTGCCCACTAGGGCTGTCTCTTATTTTTAACATGATTTAGGAGTTAGCTTAGATGGGGAGGATTTTTTTATAAGAAAAACGAATAAAGTGCATATTAGAAAGTGATAGATGGTTATACGGGATTTCTTTTTTTGGACAAAGATGGAATGCCGCTTGTAGCCATGCATATTCAAAGTAGTGTAGTGAGTTATAAAATTAGCACTTAGGCAGAAATGTCTGGGTGCCTTTTTGTGTTAGCGCCACTTAACGATTGTGGGTGTCAAAACCCCCGTTTAGTGATATAATAAACCCTGTATATTCATAAATGGAGGTGCTTATCATGGCAGTCCCAAAAGTTGACGGACAATTTATAGCAGAGGCTATTAAATATATTGATGAGAATGGAGTTCCTTGGCACAATACGAGTACCAAGTATGAGCTTGTATGGGAAAACGGTAAAAACTATCCACCAAAGTATGTCATAGCAGTAGCAAATCATTTGCAGAATGGTGCAGAGATAGACGTATCTGGATATAATGCTGTCGAAGCAAAAAACTATCTTACTGCAAAAGGATATGAGATTCAGATTAAGCAGACAAAATACGAGATTACTATAACATCAGAGTCTGTTACTTCTACTGATGATTCATTCACTATGGATAATATTAGTGCAGGAGATGCGTTCAAGCCTTTGGATGCATCATTTGTTGCTGTCGATGGAACTGTTACCAAAAGAAATTATGGGAAAGGTGAGAGACGGAATACAAACCAAACTTTACCACGTATTGCGTTTCAAATTTATGAAAAACAGATTGCAGCCTTGCCAGTAGAAGAAAAAGAACAGTTTCCAATTTGTCAATACGCTCCAGATAAGGAAATGATTCGTGGAATTTATTACAGCAAGGACGAAGCAAAAGCACACAATATAAATCCGTTCAATACAATGTCGTATGATTATGATGATGGCAGACAGTTTGTAATTTATTCATGGAATATCTTTACAACTCTTAGATTTGTTCAGGAGTGTTTGACACGTTTCGGTAATCCGGGAGATTCCTTCAAATTGATTTATCGAGAGAAGGACGAGAAGGAAAATGCAGAGGAAGAGGCAGCAGTTGTAGAGAAAGTAAAACCAGCAGAATTTAATGGCTATCTGAATCCATATTCTACTATGCTTGTGGAATCTAAGAACATTATATTCCGAGGCGCTCCAGGAACTGGAAAGACTTATCTTGCAAAAGAAATTGCTACTGACATTATTAGTAATGGCTATTTTGATGATTATACGATGCTCACAGATGAGCAAAAGCAACAGGTAGAGTTTGTCCAATTTCATCCAAGTTATGACTATTCGGATTTCGTAGAAGGACTCCGGCCAAAGACGAATGAAGATGGTTCTATGGGTTTTGAATTGCAGGATGGCGTGTTTAAGAAATTTGTGGATAAGGCTAGAAGAAACTATGAGAATTCTAAAAAGTCCACAGAGGTCATTGCAAATGAATTATCTGTTCAAGAAGCAATGAAAGAGTTCTTTGATGATGTGGACACAGGAAATAACACATTCAAGACCAAAACGGGTACAGAATTTACAATCACGGATGTCGATGATGAGCATATTTATCTTTCAATACCACAAAATGCATCCATCAACAGTATCCGATTGAATATTTCTGAAATTAGACAGATGTTAGAGTCCGGAAGAGAATTTAACAAATTAAAAGATATTACGGAATTTTTTAATATCAATTTTACACAGCAGAGATATTCCTATAATCTTGTTATTTTTAATGAGATTCAGAAAAAGAAAAAGGCTGCAAAGATTATAAGACAGGAAGAGTTGAAGAAATATGTATTCATCATTGATGAGATAAATCGTGGTGAGATATCTAAGATTTTCGGAGAGTTGTTCTTTGCTGTTGATCCAGGGTACAGAGGTGTGGCAGGAGAGGTTTCCACCCAGTATGCAAACCTTCATGCTGATAGCAATGAAAAATTCTATATCCCAGACAATGTTTATATCATTGGTACGATGAATGATATTGACAGATCTGTAGACAGCTTTGATTTCGCTATGAGACGAAGATTCCGTTTTGTGGAGCTTCGTGCAGATGAGCGCCTTGAGATGCTTGCTAACTTGAACAACGAAGAGAAAGAGGCTGAGGCAATTGCCAGAATGTCAGCTTTGAATGTGGAAATTGCAGCAACAGAAGGTCTGAATGAGAACTATCAGATTGGTGCATCCTATTTCTTGAAGCTGAAGAATATTGACTTTGACCAGTTATGGTCAGATTACCTACATCCGTTGTTACAGGAATACATAAATGGTATGTATGATGAAGAAGGTATTATGGAGCGATTTAAGAAAGCATATAACCAAGGAAAGTCGGATGGAGTTGATGTAGATGAGTCGAATTAAAATAAAAGATAATTCGAGAATACCTAAGGAGTCATTGTCTGGCATATCACTTCTGACAAGCAAAATTGCAGATAAAACTTTGGAGCAGTTGGAGAATGAAGGGATATTTGTATTCCCGGAAATTCTTAGAGATGCAGATGATATCACAAAAGACCAGATGATTTTACAGAGTGTAAACAATTATTATTTGTCGAGCAATGTCATGGGCTTCATGGGACTTGGAGCTGAGAAACTCATAGTTGAATCAAGATTTAGTGGTAATGGGAAGGATTTCCTGTTTCAATATTTGCTTGAGAGAGTATTTGATGTCCCGAATATTGTGGATTTGGAAACAGATGCGAACAATGATGATCGAGTTTTCAATCTGCTTGTTTTTATCTTCCCACATTACTTAAAGAGTGCCATGCGTAAGGGAGTCTTTAAGACTTATGTGAGAAAAACATATAATGACAGCAATGTTAAGGGAACGATAGATATAGCGAGACACATTGTTAAGAATACACCGTTTGTTGGTAATATAGCATATTCGCAGAGGGAGCATTCCTTTGATAATGATTTGATGGAATTAATCCGTCATACGGTGGAGTTTATCAAACATAAGCCATACGGACATAAACTGCTTGCACAGGCTAAGGATGAGGTCAAGGATGTTGTAGCGGCCACTCCTAACTACGAGATGTGTAACCGACAGAAGATTATAGATGCAAATAAGACCAATACCATTAGACACGCATATTACCGAGAATATCGTGAATTGCAGAACTTGTGTCTACTTATCTTACAGCATCAGAAACATCAGATTGGAATGGGAAGCAAGAAGGTATATGGATTGCTCTTTGATGGCGCATGGCTCTGGGAAGAGTATATGAATTCGATTGTGGACGAGATTTTCTATCATCCGATGAACAAAGCTACAAAAGGTTCTCAGCGTTTGTTTGACCATAATCGCGGACTTATCTACCCAGACTTCATCAGCAGAGACTCAGAGGCACGAGTGATTGCAGATGCGAAGTACAAACCGATTGATAATATTGGAAACAAGGACTATCTGCAAGTATTGGCATATATGTTCCGATTTGATGCCAAGAAGGGATTTTATTTTTATCCTGAAATGGGAGAGGAAGAAGATGCTGTTATGTGGCTCAACCGTGGTTCGACTTATGAGAAGAATGTAGAGGCACGAGAGGATATTTGTCTCATCAAGCACGGATTTCAGATTCCGACCGGGATAGATGAATATAGTGCTTTCACAGAGCGGATGCGATGTAATGAAATCAAATTCCTTGATGGAATTTTAACGTCCGTGAAATAGGGAAAATATACCTTTTAACGATGCACCCCCTTCGGTTTAGAAAAACTCCAAAGGGGGTGCAAAATCCAGAGTAGTAATCCCGAAAATTTTTACTACGATTTTACTACGAATGAGGGGGTGTGAATTGCACCGTTTTGCCGTATTTTGCAAAATCAGCACTTAAAATGCAACATTTATAATAGAAGAAACAAGTCGGCAAAATGCCCCCAAAATACGGCATTTCTGGACTTTTTATGATAGGAGATTTTTATGATACGAGTACTTTTCATCTGCCACGGCAGGATTTTTTCGGAGTTGTCGTAAAGCTAGGTGGGATAAGGGTTTAAGGGGGCTTTCTTGTATTTTCGTAGCCCAGTTTTAACCCAAGAAATTTTTGTGCAAGTTGTATAGTAGGTTGAAATAGTAGATTTTTAATGGATTTTGGAATGTGATTTGGTAAAGGTAAGAGTGATAGAATAAGCCGGTGTCCGAGAGGAGGCCGGTTTATCTTTATTATCCGTATCGGCAAAAAAAGAAAAACAGATGCATAAACATCTATATTTATTGCCGATAATGTGTTATACTATATGTAGTTTTATTGATTTGATTAATGACGGAGGAGAGTAAATGCGATACCTTTCAGTTAATGAGATTGCAAAAAAATGGAATGTGTCGGAACGTAGCGTTAGAAATTACTGCGCTCATGGACGTGTGACCGGTGCATTTCTTACTGGCAAGACTTGGAATATTCCCGAAAATGCGGAAAAGCCGGAGCGTTCTAATAAAAAGCAAGAAAGGCCTATTACATTATTGGATATTTTGCGGGAGCAGAAAGCAAGCAAATATTCCGGTGGGATTTACCATAAGACACAAATTGATTTGACATACAATTCAAATCACATTGAGGGAAGTCGCTTGACTCACGATCAAACCAGATACATTTTTGAAACCAACACCATAGGCATAGAAAATGAAGTCCTCGATGTAGACGACATAATTGAAACAGCAAACCATTTCAGATGTATTGATATGATTATAGACAACGCAAAAGCATCGCTTACTGAGAAATTTATTAAGGAATTGCATTTGCTTCTAAAAAATGGAACAAGTGACTCCAGAAAAGAATGGTTCGCTGTCGGTTACTATAAGAAAATGCCGAATGAAGTTGGAGGAATGGACACCGCCCTTCCTGAAGAAGTTGCCGATAAGATGAAGGTGTTGCTGACAGAATATGACTCAAACGAAGAAAAGAGTTTTGAAGACATCTTGGATTTTCATGTAAAGTTTGAGCGGATTCATCCGTTCCAGGATGGAAACGGACGTGTGGGAAGACTGATTATGTTTAAGGAATGTCTGAAATATAATATTGTTCCATTTATCATTGATGATAATTTAAAACTTTTCTATTATCGTGGGCTGAAAGAATGGAACAATGAAAAGGGATATTTGACAGACACTTGTCTGACGGCGCAGGATAAATATAAAGAGTATTTGGATTATTTTAGAATTGAATATTAATGTGTGTTGTCACGGCAGCAAGTTGCTTTTCTGGAAAAGGTTAGGAAAATCAAGGGCTACGGGAGTTTGAGAGAGGATTTTTATACCAAATTTAAGCCAAAAAATAAAGGATTTGGGGCTGTGACATGGTGGGAATAATGATGAAAAAGGATAAAACAATTGTGAGAAAAATATCAGATGAACAAATTATAAAAGCATTTCTTTTTACCGTGGAAGAGTATAATCGGTTTGGAAAATATTTTCCGGTTATAAAAAAACACACATTATTAGATGACTATAAAGAGGATGATTATGTTGCTGTACAAACAAAGCTAATGATATTGAGAAAATATAGCTATCGTTCGGATACAGTATATATTCCTAAGGTAATAGAAGCTGCAAAGAATTTGTACAAGGATATTAATGTGTTGTTAACAGATATTCAGAGTCGGTATGATGATATTGAAAAAATCAACTACAAGCAGTTCTTTCAGATGGTAGCAAATTATCGCTTTTTGAAATGCAGGAATGTGTTGTATATGGATTGTATTTACATGCTGATGAAGATAAGATAGAAAAGTTATTGAGTACAAATGAAGCCTTAGTATTTACAATGAATCGAAAATTTGTTGAAGACTTAGAGGAGTTGTTGTTAGAGTTTTATGAATTATTAATAACAAAGGTGCAAGAGAAATATGAAAGAAAGCAATATCAAAAAGCATCAATGATATTTGCGGGAGATAGTGAGCGAAATGAGCAAGAAATAAAAGGCTCTCCATTTTGGTCTAATTTGTACGGAAAAGATGCATCTGAAGAGGAACTAAGAAAAACCTTTTTTGAAAACACGGAAGAAGATATGATAATAATTTTAAAGTGTTTGGCATTTTTGACGGAAGGGAAAAAGGACAATTATTCTGTTAATGTTTTGGAAAAATTAGTATTTCCACCTACTCGAGAACAATGGGGAGATTTCTCTCAGTTGAACAGTATGTGCAAAAATGAATTATCTCAAGTTGGTTGGAGTACAAAAGTGCGATATAACGATGAACATAATATGGCATATGTTCACCTATATCCAAATGTAGAAGAACCGTTTCTTTTGGAACAACCTCATGTAATAACGGATTTAACTGTGATAACGTTAGTGTATGAGAATGATACATATGGTTGGAGAATATTTGCTATTGGGGGAAGAGTAGAGAATTATAAAGAAAACATTAGTCTAGGAGAATGGTTTAGGCGTGTTTTTGAGAAAAACAGAAAAGAAGATTAGAGTGGGGATTTTTGTAATATGGAAAATAATTTTACAGTAGTGCAAAGTGCTGCACTATCCTTAATTCAAAGTGATTTAAGTTTTTTGTATACAGTAATAAAAAAGATTAATCCGGAGGAATCTAATTATATTCCGTCACTTTTACCTTATATGGGGGTGATTGTAGATGGGACAGAGGATTGGATAAAAGCGTATAATAATTCAAAGAAGAATAAAATAAATGCACCTGTGTTTAATCAGTCAGAGCAAATGTATTATGAGAAAATGCGTGACAGTATAAAATGTGGCAAAAAGGTTATGATGAGGTGTATGAATCACTTAAAGAAGCTTATGAAGAAAGCGATAGATATTTTAGTGGTTCGTGTAAGCCTATTGCTAAGCAATTGAAATTATATGATATATATGGTGTGGATAGAGTAAATGGTGTGATTTGTGGAAATACCATTTTGTGTTATGTTTACAATCCTTTATATTCCTTTGATGGTAATAATGGAGAATACATAAAATCGATGGCAGAGATTGGAGGAAAATATATAGTTCTATTTGATGCGGCAAATGAATATCCAACGGATACTTCATTAATGTTTGATACATTTGACTATGGAGGATTTCAAAAATCTCCTGTAGGAAATGATTTTAGTGATAAGTTTGTATTATTTTCAATCTTAAGCCAGATTAATTTTTTGCTGTACGGTGTTGAACAATGGATTAAAGAAGAGATACCAACAAAAATGAGATTTCTATATTTGTTGTACTATGCTTTGTTGGAGGCTATTCCAAAAATAAATCAAAAGTTGGGTACAACATTCAGAATGGATAGAAAGTGGAAGTCTAAAGAGTTTAGAAATGCAATGGCACATTATAAGTTAGGCGTTGCACTAAGGGAAGAAGAATTGGTTGTAGATGATAAATTGTTTGGGTTGACACAAAAATTTTTTGATGAGCCATACATGGAAGTCAAAAAAGCAATTGCAAGTGAGTTGCTAGGTTTTTCAAAGCAGATTGCAAGGTATTTACAAGTAGATAGGAAGTAAGGTCTACTATGAGCGAAACAGTATTCTTTAAAAAGTATTGGTAATATGATATGCTAATTAATAAATTGGTGCTGTGGACAAATGGAAAGTCACGCCTCTTTATAGTACATATATTGTACCTTTAAAAGGTGGGATGCCAGTTCGAGTCTGGTCGGCACCATTTATATTTAGAGGAGTTTGTATGAAAACATATAGGATACAAAAGTATGGAGCTTTTGGAAAGTTCAAAAAGGATATAGGTAGTAATAATCATTTTTTAATAACGGCATTAGTAGGACTAGATAAAATTGATGAATCTGATATTGGAAAAGTAGAACCGGCACCATGGAATCCGCAAGATGTAAAAGCCTCTGTGACTCGTAGTAGAGAATTTGTCATAAAGGCAGGTCTGGCATGGGCGATAACTTGCTTGGACGTTTTCTTAAAGGATTTTTTTGCGTCCTTTTTTGATAGTGAAGATGAGTTTTATCAATTGCCCAATTCTTCTGTTGTTGTTTGCTATGAGAAGGCAAGTGTGAGTCCTGTTATAAAAAATGAAGAAAATAAGAAGAGCTATAATGAGGTCTATAGAAGCGTATATTTTAAATTTACGGTAATCAGCCATTTGTTGGAAGTATATAAGGAACAGTTGAAAGATTGGAGAATAAAAGCGGATTATAGGAAAGGAAAAGAGGGGAAACCAGCATATTTTCCAGAAATAGAATTGGTATCAGCCCTTATTGATTTAGCAGTACAATGGCGAAATGTATTAGTACATGAAGGCATAGACAATTCGCTTTCAAATAATACATATAGAGTTTTAAGTAAATATAGGGGGCAGTTGAATGAAAATGAATATGGTACGTTGGATGTGGAGGAAATGAAACAACATTTCAAAGATAGAAAAGTGATGACGTTTAAAGAAGTTGCTGTGCTGATAAGAAATATTGTTGATTTTGGATATATATTGAATGCGTATTGGATCAATGCTGTTGATAAGCAAATATATATAACAGAAATGTTGAAAAAGATTTTGCCAGAGTCAAAGGAGGAGATGGTAAATACAGAAGAAAACGGTAAAGGGGATTCTAAAAAGCAATACTATAATGAGTTATATACTTTAGAGCCAGATAGAAGAAAGAACAATGTATGTATGAGGCTGATGCAGTATAATGTTCATTTGGAAATAGTAGATGAGGAAGCTATAAGCGTTGAGGATTATACAATAGAAAGTTATTTGTCAAAATTGTTTTCATAGCTATTATTCATAAGAACAGTATAGGTAAGTTTCAAGATAATAATATTTTAGAAGTGGAATGCAAACAATAGATAAGGTGCAGTTGAGGGAGAAGATATGTCTGATATTAATAGAGTGGATTTTTTCTGGGATTACTATATGAGTATTGAGCGAGAACTGTATAAAACGGTTGAATATGTTGAGCCATGCGGGGAGAATTTCAGTACGTATTCACAGGAATATGCGAAAATTATTAACGTTGCATGTGCAGAAGCGGATGTTATCTTTAAAGAATTATGTATGCTAATAGATTCTTCATATAAGCCCAAGGGTAAGAATGAAAACATAGATACATATATGAGAATAATATTAGAAAAGTTTCCTCAAATTGAAGAAACATGGCTTCGAATAGATAGATCTAAGATAGATATATTTCCGTTTAGAGGTTGGTCGGATACAGGAAAATTATTTTGGTGGAAAGACTATCAAAAGATAAAGCATGAAAGGAAGGAGCATTATTCAAAAGCCAATTTAAAAAATGCGATATTTTCAGTAGGGGCATTAAGGATATTGGAATTATATTATTTGAGAATGCACTCAAAAAATAAGAATAATTTAGCAAATAAAAATGGCCCGTTTTTTAAAACGGTATATACAAATGAATTGCTTTTTTTGAGTGATAACATTGATTTGCCAGATTTTATTGAAGAGAATAAAAAAGAAACGAGCTACCCGATTGAGACATAAGGCTGTACACGACACAAAACCCGCTTCATGAATTCATATTATCCAGCTTTGGTGGGAGAATCAAGAGAAATTTTTGATAACACCGGATATACTAGGTGTTAAGGAAAATAAATAGACTACTGTAAGTATAAGGGAATACTATAACGATTAAAAGGGCATGCTTAGTAATGAGACATGCATAAAGTAACATAAAATATTGCAAAGTAACATAAAACGTGTTATTATACATAAAAATATGTTACAAGGAGATGCTATATGAAAAAGCAATTAGAGCAGTATTTTGGTTGTGAAGTGAAAATAAGAGAATATAAGAACAAATTATCATTGCCGATTTTCATGACTATGCGTGATATTGCAATGGCTGAAATATATGGTGTTAACTTTGCTATTGTTGATGTTATGAAGGAAGCGGAATTAAGTGTTGCTGCAATGAAAAAGCAGAAGGCAAAGTATGAGGAAGCATTTCAGTGTCCGGTTGTATATCAAGTGGCATTAAACAGTGTATCCATGCGAAATGCATTAGTGAAAAACGGAGTATCCTTTGTGGATTTGCCGGGAAATGTATTTTTGCCATTTATGGGAATTGTATTGCAGGATGTTTATAGAAAGAAGCTTGTCAAAGCGGACAAGATGATGCCAGCAACGCAGATGGTGTTCCTTGAATTGTTGTATATGAATGATGAGGAATCTGCGTTGAAAAGTGAGGTTGCGAATAAGTTGAATCTTACAAAAACGTCCATCACCAGAGCTACAGCGCAATTAGAGGAAATGGGGCTTATTCAGCAGATTAAATCAGGAACAGAGATTTCAATTCAGAGGAATTGCTCTCGCAGAGAATACTATGAGAATGCGAAAGCATATTTGATTAATCCGGTGCAGAAAGTGATAACAATCATGAGGCAGGAAGCTGCGTTTGAATCATTTGAGGCAGGTGAATCTGCTCTTAGTCAGCTTTCAGAGTTGAATCCACCTAGAATAGGGGAGTGTGCAATCTATAAGGGAGAAGAAGTTATTGACCAGTTGGAAATTGTGGATGCCCGATATGAAGACCAAGACGATTGTCTGAATGTGCAATTGTGGAAATACAATCCTTCCTATTTTGCAAGAGAAGGACGAGTTGACCCGGTTTCATTGGCTTGCACATTCAAAGGAAACGAAGACGAAAGAATAGAAAAGTGTATTGAAGAACTATTGGAGGAATTATAAATGGTACTTGGACTAGATTCTTTTAGAGAAAAATTCAAGGATTATACAGCGTATTACACAATCATTGGTGGAACTGCTTGTGACATTTTGTTAACGGAAGCTGACTTACCATTTAGAGCGACAAAAGATATTGATATGATTTTGATTATGGAGGATAACTTCCCGGAATTTGCAGCTATATTCTGGGAGTACATAAAAGAAGGTGGCTATAAGTGCGGTTGGAAGAACGCAGAAAATATGCATTTTTACCGTTTTACAGAAGGCAAATTTGGTTATCCGACTATGATTGAATTGTTTTCAAGAAAGCCGGGTTATCATCTGGAAATTGAAGAGGGAATTATACCAATTCACATTGATGATGATACTTCCAGTTTGTCTGCGATTTTGTTGAATGATGATTTTTATAAGTTCATGATGTCTGGTCGAAAAGTTGTTGATGGTATTGGTGTTCTGGGGGCAGAGCATCTTATTCCATTTAAAATGTACGCATGGATTAACCTTTTGGACCGAAAGAGAGCCGGAGAACATGTGAATGAAAAGGATTTGAAGAAGCACAAATACGATGTATTCCGCTTGCTTCAGATTGTTACAGCAGGAACAAAAGTGGAATCAGAAGGACTTGTTACAGAGAGCATACATAGATATATCGAGGAAATTAGCGCTGTAGATGAAAGTGAAGTAAGACTTCAACAGATGGGAATGCCTTTTGATAGAGATAAGGGCATGGAGTTATTGAAGGAGATTTATTTGTAAGTTATAGAGCTATTAAAGAAGATGAATAAAATATGTTTACGGCAGGAGGTAGCCATGCTAGGCTGTCTTGCCCACAAGGCACTGATTTATGGATGATATAATTTTTGAGATTAGTACCCTTCTTTACGCCTTGAAAGCATGGCTGCGGGTTCCTGCAGTCAACATATTAGTGAATAGTTAGTGTCGTGTACAGGTAGTGAAAATAATCAGAAAAACTTGGGGGTAAATGATTCTAAGTTGTATCCGAAGGTTGTATCCGAAGAGATTGAGAGAGTTTTTTGGGACATCTAATGATTATAATAGTAAGTGTAAGAGAACTTCAAGGATTCAAGAATCAAGGGATAAAATCAATTCACAGGAGGACTGGCATATGAGCAAAAAAGAAGGATATTCTAGACGGGGGTTGTTTGGAGACATTATTCACTATGATGCAAACGGCAGGAAAATCGGCGAGAGCAGACTAGGTCTTTTTGGCAGAATGAATGATTATGATGCAAAAGGACATAAGATAGGACACTCTGATCCGGGATTTTTGGGCGGATATAACCACTATGATGGTAAGGGTCATAAAGTTGGACGTTCTGATTTTGGTCTGTTCGGAGGCGTCAATCATTATGATGCAGAGGGTCATAAGAAAGGGCATAGTACGCGGGGATTATTTGGTGATTGGAATCATTACGAAGATTAGGATGGATGCCTGATTGGAGGGGCAGCAATGAGTGGTGAGATAATTGTTTCAGATGCATTGGAAAAATTGAAGGATGAACTTCGGCTTTTAAAGGCAACGCTTGCGGAATTATTACAGGAGAGAGACGACTTGATTTATCATATCTGTCCAGAACTTCGTGCTAGGTATGCCGCTGAAATCGGCGATTATCAAAATAGAGCAAATTATCAGGAATTGATGATTTTGGAATTGAAGCGTCGAATTGAAATTGCACGGGCGGCACTAAATCGAGAGCAGAGCATTTCTGAAGAGGAAGTGGACAAACAGATCGAGAAGGAGTATCAGGAGTTTCACCAAAAGGTGGATGAAGAGTACCAAAAATCCAAGAAATTCCAGGAAGAACAGGCACAGAAGGAAGAAAAACGAAGATATTACGAGGAACAGTGGAAAAACCAATATAGTCAGCGCGAGGAAGGCGAAGACACAGAGAAAAACTCCGATACGAAGGGTCCTGACGCAGAGAATTCTTCAGAGGAGAGTAATGGTGACGATGCGGAAGATAATGATACTAAACCGAAGGAAAAGTCTCTTCCCAATGCAAAGGAACTGTATCGAAAGATAGTAAAAAAGTTGCATCCGGATATGAATCCCAACGCTACTGAGCATGACTTGGAGCTTTTCCACAGAGCTGCAAAGGCTTATGAAGAGGGAGATATCATGACTCTTCAGAAAATATATGATGAGATATATGGATTGGATAGAGAGCTGCTGTCTGAGGAAGAAAGCATGGAAGCGCTAATTAGTCTCAGAGAACAGTTGCTGGAACGAATCGCGAAAGCAACTGAGGAGATTGAGGCTATAAAGAAAGACTTCCCTTACACGGAAAAAGAATTTTTGGATAATCAGGAGGCTGTGAAGGCAAAGCAGGATGATATTATCCGACTGATTCAAGAATATGAAAAAGAAATTCTTCGATTAAGCATGCTTTTGCAAGAAGTAAATCAAAAAATGGAAGATTTACAGAAAAAGAAGAGGGATAAAAACTATGAATGAGAAAAAGAAAGAATTGTCTACAATAGAAAATGATGTCTTAGCAATGAGCTTTCTCAAACAAAATGGAAAGATTGTACAAAGTCCTTTTTCGAGAGATATATTTCTGATGAATACCATGATTAATGGGGCTATGCATGTGGATGGAATACATAAGAGAGCAGCGGAGTTGCGCGAAGGGGAACGGGTGCAATTGATTTTGGAGCCCAAAAACAAATATGATGATAAAGCAATTCTTGTAAAGAATGAGGCGGGACATAAGCTGGGATATATACCCAGAATAAAAAATGAAGTGCTTTATCATTTGATGGATGCAGGCAAGCATTTGTTTGGCATCGTAAAGGAAGGGGATATCGGAGAAAATCTGGACCCTGAGGATCGGTGGATAGAGATTTATATTGATGTTTTTATGGTGGATTGAAAAGGCGAAGTCGTTGATTAGAATAGGCGAGGAAATAAGTTTCTGGAGTGATGATATAGAGGTCGTTTTCGATAGAATTTTATTGATAAAAATGAAATAGAATCATATATTATTATATTACCAGCATGATGAGTAAGAATAAATAGAGCTTATGTTAAGTGGATAGGATTAGAGCGAAGATGTATGCTGGTAAAATAATACAATTCCAATAAATTGATTTATTAAACAACATTATGTGAACGAGGAGATGAGATTATGGCAGGTTACGACCTTGCAGAGGGACGCTATGAAAAAAGAACATTGTCGGACGATGAGATGTGGTCTGCATTTAGTAACCTGTTCTCATCTCATTCAAAGAATTCCAGCAGTTATAAGTTTGGCTTTCTCAAAGCAATTATGGACAACCTTTATAACGTAGATGAAAATCTGACATTGACCTTTGACCAGTTATTTGGAACTTTTACAGAGGTATATTGGAACTTGGTATTAAAACATGGAATCAGACAGCAGCCGGTTAGTGAGCGTTCAAATGGTACGTATTTGGAGCAAGCATTAAATTTAACTGCGATGAAATATGCGATTACAGCGGAGATCCCTTTTGAAAGTATTTCTGATGAAGCCAAGATAGAGGTTTGCAAGAGGATTAAGAGCAAGTGCAAAGTAAATGTTGTAGGTGCTTTGTTTGGGGATACTAAAGGGCTTTTCTATTCATTTTCAAGAAAGGACGAATGGTTGCAAATCAATCCTCAGATGTATCAGTTTATTTGCAAACATAAGTTAGCCATTGAAAAGCTGAATTATTATGAGTGGGCGAAGTATCTTGAAAAGATAAATGATGACTCTGTAATGGATCATCTACTTACAAAAATTGATAAGAGTTCTGAAAGAGAAAACCTTTCTATTTATCGAAGGATTCTATTTGAAGAATTTGAAAATGAAAGCTGCTTTTATTGTGGTAAGAAACTATCGAATAATGGGCAAAAAGTACATGTAGATCACTTTGTTCCAAGAGCATTTATCAAAGATGACAAGATGTGGAATTTGGTACTAGCGTGTCCAACTTGTAATTTGCAAAAGAATGATAAGCTTGCATCAATCATTTATTTGGAAAAATTGTTGGACAGAAACAAGAAGATTGTTTTAGTAAATGAAAAAGCAAAGGATATGGGTACTTACAGTGCACAAAATCTTAGGGCAGTTTATTATTGGGCGAAGATAAATGGTTATGATACTATTTGGCAGCAGAAAAAAATGAAAGAGGTGTAATGATGGGAAAATTAGTGAGGGATAGAATTCCAGAAATTATAAAAAACGATGGTAAAACTCCGATTATTGAGATTTTATCAAATGAAGACTACTTAAAAGAGCTTGATAAGAAGTTAAACGAAGAGGTGGCGGAGTATCAGTCTGATAAATCTATAGAAGAAATGGCAGATGTCCTAGAAGTGCTATTTGCTATATGTGAGGGACGAGGACATACTGTGGAAGAATTGCTGCACGTGAGAGAGTCTAAACGAGAAAAACGAGGCGGGTTTAAGGATAAAATATATTGGGTTGGAAATGAGGAATAGCAGATGACCGAAGAAAAAATAACAGAACTTCAAAGCGGGGTTAATACAGCGTTTATTGATAGTTCGTATAACTCTAATTTAGCATATAGACCGCAGTTCATATATAACGATAATAAGAATGGTCAGAAAGTTTTTTCTGCTATTGAAGACGAATTGCTCAGATGTGATAGTTTTGCGATTAGTGTTGCATTTATTACAAGAGGTGGTATCACTCCGCTTTTACAGACGTTGCAGGAATTAGAGCGAAGAGGTGTACCGGGTAGAATCTTGACTACAGATTATCTTAGTTTCAGTGATCCTGTGGCGTTAGATACAATAGCAAGTCTTTCCAACATTGAGCTTCGAATGTATCAGACCGAACGTGCAGGGAACGGATTTCACACAAAGGGATATATCTTCCAAAAGAGTGAAGAGTATTGTTTTATCATTGGCAGCTCTAATTTGACGCAGGATGCTTTGACAAGAAACATGGAATGGAACACGAAGCTTGTGTCTACCGATAAAGGTGAAATAGTAAACTCTGTTTTGATGGAATTTGAGAAGCTTTGGAATGCAACGGAATACACAAAGCCTTATGCAGAGTTTATAGAGGAATATAGAAGAAAATACGAAGAGAAGCAACTGTTTGATAAGATGGTTGCAGAGCAGAAAAGAATTGCAAAGAGTGAGTTTATTCCATCTGTTGAAGCATATACATTACAGCCGAATTCAATGCAGAGAGCATTTATATATAATTTGTTGGAATTAAGAAACAAAGGTGTGGACAAGGCACTGCTGATTTCTGCTACGGGTACAGGAAAAACCTATGCTTCTGCCTTTGCTATGAGAGAACTGGGATTCAAACGAGTACTGTTTTTGGTGCATAGAAACCAGATTGCAAAACAAGCAAAGACCTCCTTTGAGAGGGTATTTGGTAGCAGAATTAAGACTGGCTTAGTTTCTGGAATTAAACATGATTATGAGGCGGATTTTGTATTTGCAACAGTTCAGACATTGAGTAAGCAGGAAAACTTGGAGAGATTTCCAAGAGATTATTTTGATGCATGTATCTATGACGAGGCACATCATGCCAGTGCAGGAAGCTACAAAAGAGTAATGGATTACTTTACACCGGAGTTTACTCTGGGAATGACGGCAACACCGGACAAGCGTGATGACAATATAGAAGGACGCAATATTTATGAAATCTTTGACCACAATATTGCTTATGAGATTCGTTTACAGCAAGCGATGGATGAGGATTTGTTGTGTCCGTTCCATTACTTTGGAATTACAGATTTGGCGATGATTTCTGATGAGGGAAATTCAAAAGAAGAACAACTTGAAAACTTTAGATATTTAACTAGCGACGACCGTGTGAAATATGTTATGGAGCAAGCGGCTTATTTTGGATATTCAGGAGAGCGTGTCAAAGGCTTGATTTTCTGTAGCAGAATAGATGAAGCAAGAGAACTGTCCAGAAAGTTTAATGCGCAGGGATTAAGGACTATTGCATTAAGCGGCGCTGATTCCGAAGAAACAAGAGCAGAAGCTATTGAACGATTGACAATGGATGTGCAGTCAGAGGAAGATGATTATTTGGATTACATTATAACAGTTGACATCTTTTCGGAAGGTACAGATATCGTAGAAGTAAATCAAGTCATTATGCTTCGTCCAACGCAGTCTCCAATTGTATTTATTCAGCAGTTGGGGCGTGGACTTAGAAAGTCGTCAGAGAAGGAATATGTTGTGATTCTTGATTTTATTGGAAATTACAAGAATAATTTTATGATTCCGATTGCACTTTCAGGTGACCGCAGTTATAACAAGGACAACATTAGAATGCAATTGCAAACTCATCTGATTGTGTCTTACTTCCTGCAGGGATTAGATCAA